>Ga0308168_1000042_pt1 | contig 291270 bp, 255 predicted proteins | sample PhyCR2_FD_202133 | JGI IMG/M metagenome (GOLD analysis project Ga0308168, IMG submission 202133) | Phyllosphere microbial communities from UC Gill Tract Community Farm, Albany, California, United States - DLSLRC.R2 | ecosystem: Host-associated > Plants > Phyllosphere > Unclassified | place...
CCTCTCGCTGACCCGGCGGCTTGTCAGTCGTTGTTCCCGGTCAGTGGAGGCGCATTATAGGGAGTTCTCGGCAGGCCGCAACCCCTAAATGCAAAAAACTTTTCAAGCGCGGATTTTTTCGGCAAAAGAGCGAAAAAGCGGCGAATTTATGTCACTTTTTCAGGCAAACAGCCATAAAAGCTGGCGATCACTGGAGTAAAATAGAAGAAACGAAGTCAGTAAGGATCCGCAGCCATGCCATTAAATGCACAACAACAGGCCGCCCAACGCAATCTTTCTTATCTGCTTGCAGAGAAACTCGGCCAACAAATTCTGGCAGGCGATTATCAGGCCGGCAGCATCCTGCCCGGTGAAATGGAACTGGGCGAGCAATTCGGCGTCAGCCGCACCGCGGTGCGCGAAGCGGTAAAGATGTTAGCCGCCAAAGGCATGTTGTTGCCGCGCCCGCGCATTGGCACCCGCGTGATGCCGCAAAGCCAATGGAATTTCCTCGATCAGGATTTACTGACCTGGTGGATGACGCGGGAAAACTTCGATCAGGTGATGCAACATTTCCTTATATTGCGCACCTCGTTGGAACCGCAGGCCTGCGCGTTGGCGGCAGACCACGCCAGCCCGCAGCAAACCAAACTGCTGGCGGAACTGATGGCGGAAATGCGCGCGCTGCATACCCAGTTTGATCGCGAGCGCTGGATCCAGGTCGATACCCAATTCCACCAGCTCATCTACGAGGCCAGCGGCAATCCGTTCCTGACCTCGTTCGCCAACCTGTTCAGTTCGGTGTATCAGAGTTACTTCCGCGCCATCACCGGCAATGAAGTGATCAAGCTGCGCCACCATCAGGCTATCGTCGATGCGATACTCGCCGGAGACAGCGCAGGCGCCCTCGTCGCCTGCCAAGTTTTGCTGAAAGAGAAAGACTAGACACGCTCCCCGCTTATAGATAGAAGAAAGAGATGAGGGAGAGACGACCATTTAACCAGGACCGACCATGACCCAATCCGCGCGCAGTATGGCAGGACTCCCGTGGATCGCCGCAATGGCGTTCTTTATGCAGGCGCTGGACGCCACCATCCTCAACACGGCGCTACCGGCGATCGCCCACAGCCTCGGGCACTCGCCGCTGGCGATGCAATCTGCCGTCATCAGCTATACGCTGACGGTGGCGATGCTGATCCCAGTCAGCGGTTGGCTGGCGGACCGCTTCGGCACCCGCCGCGTGTTCATCTTCGCCGTCACGTTATTCACCCTCGGTTCGCTGTTGTGCGCCCTCTCCCCCACGTTGAGCGTGCTGGTTGCCTCTCGCGTGCTGCAGGGCATCGGCGGCGCGATGATGATGCCGGTCGCGCGACTGGCGCTGCTGCGCGCCTACCCGCGCAGCGAACTGCTGCCGGTGCTGAACTTCGTCACCATGCCCGGCCTGGTCGGGCCGATTCTGGGGCCGCTGCTGGGCGGCTGGCTGGTGACCTACGCCACCTGGCATTGGATTTTCCTGATCAATATCCCTATCGGCCTGCTCGGCATCTTCTATGCGCGCAAGTACATGCCGGACTTCACCACGCCCAAGCGCCGCTTCGATTTTCTGGGTTTTATGCTGTTCGGCCTGAGCCTGGTGCTGATCTCCACCGGGCTGGAACTGTTTGGCGAGCGGGTGCTGGCGAGCTACGTTTCGCTGGGCATTCTGCTCAGCGGCTTCGTGATGCTGTTCGGCTACATCGCGCACGCCCGCCGTCATCCTCAGCCGCTGATCGGCCTCGACCTGTTCAAAACCCGCACCTTCTCGGTCGGCATCGCCGGCAACGTCGCGTCCAGGTTGGGCACCGGCTGCGTGCCGTTTTTGATGCCGCTCATGCTGCAGGTGGGATTTGGCTACACGGCGATCGTCGCCGGCTGCATGATGGCACCGACCGCCATCGGCTCGCTGATGGCGAAATCCACCGTCACTCAGGTGCTGCGCTGGTTCGGCTACCGTAAAACGCTGGTCGGCATCACCGTTATCATCGGAGCGCTGATCGCGCAGTTCGCCCTGCAGAGCCCAGGCATGCCGCTGTGGCTGATGATCCTGCCGCTGTTCGTACTGGGCATGGCGATGTCCACCCAGTTCACCGCCATGAATACCATCAGCCTGGCGGATTTGAACGACGCCAACGCCAGCGCCGGCAACAGCGTCCTGGCGGTCACCCAACAGCTGTCCATCAGTTTCGGCGTAGCGATCAGCGCGGCGGTGCTGCGTTTTTACGAATCCCTGTCGTTAGGCACTATGATCGACCACTTCCATTACACCTTTATCACCATGGGGATCGTCACCGTGGCGTCGGCGCTGGTATTTATGTTGCTGAGAAGGAAAGATGGCCGCAACTTGATCAGCGGCCAGGAAAGCAAGAAAGAAGCGAAGGCGGCCAGTTAACGGTGGCCCACCGAGGCGCGTTCCACCAGCTCGGGCGTCAGCACCAGCACCTGGGGAGCACGCTCCGGGTTTTGCAGGCGGTTGATCAGCGCATCGATCGCCAGCTCGCCCAGCGAATCCTTCGGCTGATGAATGGTGCTCAGCGGCGGCGCCAGATAACGCGCCAGTTCAATGTCATCGTACCCCATCACCGCCATATCCTGCGGCACGGAAAGCCCGGCCTGATACAGCGCCTGATAAACGCCTACCGCCACCGCGTCGTTGCCGGCAAACACCGCATGCGGCGGCTCATCCAGCGCCAGCAGTTGGCGCATGGCGTTCACCCCGCCCTCAAACTCAAAGTCGCAATGCACTTCATACCCTGGCGGAACCGGCAATCCAGCGCGACGCATCGCGTTGCGGTAGCCTTCCAGCCGGTGGCGAGCGGTGGTTTTATCCTGCGGGCCGGCGATGCAGGCAATCTTGCGGTAGCCGCGGGCGATCAGATGATCGGTCGCCATCTCACCGCCCAGCAGCGAGTTATCCTGAATAATGTCGTTGGCGCCCTCGAACGGCGCCCAGTCCATCATCACGATCGGCAGTGACGGGTAACGGCTCAGAGCATCTTGCGATGGTCGGTGGTTTTCGGTGCACATCAGCAGCAAACCGTCGACGCGCTTTTGCAGCAGCGTCTCCATGCTGCGGTTCATGCGCGCGGCGTCTTCTTCGGTATTGCACAGGATTAAACTGTAGCCGCGTTCATAACAGCTGCGCTCCACGCCGCGCACCACTTCGGCATAAAACGGGTTGTTGCTGGCGGTCACCAGCATGCCGATGGTGCGCGTCTGATTGAGCTTCAGGCTGCGCGCCAGCGCGGAAGGCGCATAGTTCAGCTGTTCCACGGCCGCCATGACCTTGTCGCGCACGCTGTCGCTGACAAAGCGATTGTTGTTGACCACATGCGACACGGTAGAGGTTGAAACGCCCGCCAGGCGGGCGACATCTTTCATGGTGGCCAAAGGATCACCCCTGCTGCTGCAAGAAGGCGTCGATCTCTTCACGCCACGGCACCGAAGGCTGCGCGCCGGGGCGGGTCACGGCGATCGCCGCCGCCGCATGGGCGAAACGCACCGCGTCGGCCATGACTTTGCCTTCCAACAGGGCAGTCACCAGCGCACCGTTAAAGGTATCGCCGGCGGCGATGGTATCCACCGCTTGCACCTTGAAGCCGGGCACCAGTTTGCCGTTGCCGTTTTCGCTCAGCCACACGCCGCGGCTACCGAGGGTGATGATCACCGTCGCGATGCCCTTGTCGTGCAGCGCCTGCGCCGCACGCGCCGCATCCGCGTCGTTGTCCACGGCGATGCCGGTCAGGCGCTGGGCTTCGGTTTCATTCGGGGTGATCATATCGATCATGCCCAGCAGCTCGTCAGGTAGCTCACGCGCCGGGGCCGGGTTGAGGATCACCTGCGTTTGATGTTGCTTCGCCAGGCGGGCGGCGGCGATCACCGTCTCCAGCGGCGACTCGAGCTGCATCAGCAGGGCATCGGCGTCGATCACTTTTTGTTGGTAGCGCGCCAGGTAATCCGGCGTCACCGCGGCGTTGGCGCCGGCATTGATGCCGATCACGTTCTCGCCTTCGGCGTTGACGAAGATCAGCGCCACGCCGGTGGTGCTGTCGGCGATGGCTTCAATCGGTTGGGTATCAATGCGATCGCTCGCCAGCTGCCGGCGGACACGTTCGCCGATATCGTCGGCGCCCACGCAGGCGATAAAGGCGATCTTCGCCCCGCTGCGCCCGGCCGCCACCGCCTGATTCGCGCCCTTGCCGCCAAACGCCACCTTATACTGTTTCCCGATCACCGTTTCGCCCGGGTGGGGGAACTGTTCAATATTGAGGATATGGTCGGCATTGATGCTGCCAAGAACCACCAGCTTACCTGTTTCCATCGCATTGATTCCTGAATTGCGCGCCATCGTAAACGCCCCGTTCCGATGGCGCTGGTATGACTTACTGAGTGACCAGTTTCAAATCGACCGGGATGGTCGCCGGCACTTTTTCGCCTTTCAGCACTTTATCGGCGGTTTCCACACCGATCACGCCGATCTGATCGGGACGCTGCGCCACGGTCGCCGCCAGCTTGCCGCCTTCGACCGCTTTCACGCCGTCGGCGGTGCCGTCGAAGCCTACCACGATCACGTCGGTTTTACCGGCGGTTTGCAGCGCGCGCAGCGCACCTAACGCCATTTCATCGTTCTGGGCGAACACCGCCTGCACATCCGGGTGCGCGGTCAGCAGGTTCTGCATCACGTTCAGGCCCTTGGTGCGATCGAAATCGGCCGGCTGGCTGGCCAGCAGCTTGAATTTATTCTGATCCAGCGACTGCTTGAAGCCTTCACCGCGTTCACGCGCGGCAGAGGTGCCGGCGATGCCTTCCAGCTGAATCACCTTGGCATCGGCGCCCGCTTTCTTGGCAATGAAATCACCGGCCATTTTGCCGCCTACGCGGTTATCCGAAGCGATGTGGCTCACCACGTCACCCTTGCTCGCCACGCGGTCCAGCGTGATGACCGGGATCTTAGCCTGGTTGGCCATCTTGATGGCGTTACCCACCGCGTCGGAGTCGGTCGGGTTGATCAACAGCAGCTTGGGCGCGCGCACCATCAGATCCTGCACGTTGGCCAGCTCTTTCGCCGGGTTGTTCTGGGAATCCAGCACCACCAGGTTGTAGCCCAGCTTGTTGGCCTCTTGCTGCGCGCCGTCCTTCATCGAGACGAAGAACGGGTTGTTGAGGGTGGACACCACCAGCGCGATGGTGTCTTTAGCCATGGCATTAGCGCTCAGGGTGGCGCTCAGCGCGATGGCGGAGGCTAAGGTTGCCAGTTTTTTCATTTTCATCATCGTGATTCCTGTAGGGGGAGGTTACTTGTTGCTTTTGTTATCTACCAGAACCGCCAGCAGTATCACCACTGCCTTCACGATCATTTGGTAGTAGGAAGAAACACCCAGTAAATTCAGGCCGTTGTTCAGGAAGCCGAGGATCAGCGCCCCGATCAGCGTGCCGACAATGCGGCCCTTGCCGCCGGCCAGGCTGGTGCCGCCCAGCACCACGGCGGCGATGGCGTCCAGCTCATAGCCGGTACCGGCGGTCGGCTGCGCCGACGACAGGCGCGCCACTTCGATCACCCCGGCCAGCGCCGCCAGCAGGCCGCACAGCGAGTAGACGATAATCTTCACTTTATCGACGCTGATGCCGGACAGGCGGGTCGCCGCTTCGTTGCCGCCCAGGGCATAAATATAGCGGCCCAGGCGCGTATGGTGCAGCATATACCAGGCGGCAATGAACACGATCGCCATGATCCAGATCGGCGTAGGCACGCCCAGCGGGCGGCCAATACCGAACCAGCCGAAGGTGTCGGCCACATCGGTGAAACCGGTGTTGACCGGGCTGCCGTTGGTGTACACCATGGTGACGCCGCGCAACAGCAGCATCATCACCAGCGTGGCGATAAAGGCCTGCACTTTGCCTTTGGCGACGATCACCCCGGTGCAGGCGCCAATCGCGGCGCCGAGCGCCAATGCCGCCGCCACCGCCACCAGCGCGTTGACCTCAAAGCCGACGATCGACGCCGCCACCGCGCCGGTCAGGGCCAACAGCGATCCTACCGACAGATCGATGCCGGACGTGAGGATCACCAGCGTCATCCCCACCGCCATGATGGCGTTCACCGAAGTCTGCTGCAGAATATTGAACAGGTTGTTCAGGGTGAAGAAGTTCGGGCTCATGGAAGAGACCACGGCGATCAGCACCAGCAGCGCAATCAACGACTTCTGCTCTAACAGCCACTCTTTACTGAACCAGCGCTTGGCTGCGATAGTCTGGGAACTCATATCTGATTACTCCTGCTTTACGCCGTATTGCTTGCCGACGGCTGCCGCCATCAACGCTTCCTGGGTGGCCTGTTCAATCGGGAATTCGCCGCTGAGATGCCCTTCGTGCATCACCAGAATGCGATCGCTCATGCCCATCACCTCCGGCATTTCCGAAGACACCAGAATGATGCTCAGCCCTTCCTGCTTGAACTGGTTGATTAACTGATAGATCTCTTTTTTGGCGCCGACGTCGACGCCGCGCGTCGGCTCATCGAGGATCAGCACCTTCGGCCGGGTCATCAGGCCGCGGGCGATCGCCACTTTTTGCTGGTTGCCGCCGGAAAGCAGGCCTATCGGCTGCTCCATCGACGGTGTTTTGATATTGAAAAGACGGATGAAATCCCCCACCGCCTGCCGCTCGTCGGCCTGTTTCAGGCTGCCGTCGGCGCGGCTAAAGTAGCGCAGCGCGGTCAGCGACATGTTTTCCTTCACCGACATGCCCAGCACCAGGCCGTCGCGCTTGCGGTCTTCCGAGATATAGACGATGCCATTCGCCAATCCGTCCTGCGGCGAATGGGTGACCACCTCGCGGCCATCCAGGCTGACGGTGCCGGCCTTGCGCGGCGCGGCGCCGTACAGAATCTTCATCAATTCGGTGCGCCCGGCGCCCATCAAGCCGGCCACGCCGAGGATCTCACCGCGATACAGCGTAAAGCTGACGTCTTCAACGCCGGGTCCGGAAAGATGACTGACTTCCAGCCGCTTTTCCCCGCGCGGTAAATCAAGGCGCGGGTATTGTTCTTCCAGCTTGCGACCGACCATCATTTCAATCAGCGAATCTTCCTGCAGCTCGCTCACCGGCCGCTCGGCGATGAACTGCCCGTCGCGAAATACCGTCACGTCGTCGCAGATTTCAAAGATCTCTTTCAGACGGTGTGAGATATAGACGATGCCGCGCCCTTCGGCCTTCAGCTCGTTGATCACCTTGAACAGCGAGGCGGTTTCGGTGTCGGTCAGCGCATCGGTCGGTTCGTCCATGATGATCACTTTCGATTCGAAGCTCAGTACCTTGGCAATCTCCACCATCTGCTGATCGCCAATCGACAGCTCGCCCACCAGCCGGTGGCTGCTGTAGCGCAGGTTGAGGCGCGCCAGCAAGCGATCGGCCTCGGCGTACATGCGCTTCCAGTCAATGCGGCCGAAACGGTTGACGAACTCGCGGCCGAGGAAGATGTTTTCCGCAATCGTCAGCTGCGGGATCAGGTTCAGCTCCTGATGGATAATGCCGATGCCCGCTTCCTGCGAATCTTTAGGCCCGTTGAACGCCACCTCTTTACCGAGAAAATACTGACTGCCGGCGTCTTTCTGATAGATGCCGGTCAGCACTTTCATCATGGTGGACTTCCCGGCGCCGTTTTCCCCCACCAGCGCCATCACCTTGCCGGGATAAACGCTGAGAGCGGCGCCGGAAAGCGCCTTCACGCCGGGAAAGGCTTTATCAATCCCTTTCAGTTGCAGTAAAGGTTGCATAAACGCCTCAGAAAGTTACGCCGGCGCACAGGATCACGTTCGCGTAAGGCGAACACTCCCCGCTGCGGATCACCGCCCGGCTGTGCTCGGTTTGCGCTTTAAACGCCTGATGGCTGATATAACGCACGCCGATGGTATTGCCCTGGCGTTGGCCCAGTGCGGTCAGTTCAGCCAACAATGCCTCGTGGAGCGACGGATTTTGTTTCACGATTTCTTCCGCCAGGATGGCGCTTTCTACCTGCATCTCTTGGGTGACCGCCGCGAACACCTGCATGAAGGTCGGCACGCCCTGCGTCAGCGCCAGATCGATGCGCTGCGTCACCGCCGGTATCGGCAAACCCGCATCGCACAAGGTGAGCTGATCGGTATGCCCCAACCGGGCAATCACGGCAGACACGTCGGAATTCAGTAATACGCCTTTTTTCATCTTCTCACTCCGCTAGCGAAACGTTTCGCTCTCTGGAGGAGTGTAAAAAAACGGCAGGGGAAGGCAACCCGGACAATGCAGAAGTGTGATCGTCATCGAAACGTTTCGTTCGCGCACGGAGAAAGCGCAAACAAAAGGGGCTCAGCCTAGCTGAGCCCCTGTCAGGCGGGTTAGATCTCGACCTGCGTGCCGAGCTCGATGACCCGGTTCGGCGGGATTTCGAACTGATCCGGCGCGCGCAGCGCATTGCGGCTCAGAGCAACGAACAGTTTGCCGCGCAGGTAGAGGTACCATGGCCGCTTGGTGAGGATCAGCGATTCATGGGACATGAAGAACGACGTCTCCGACATGCGGCACGGCAACCCTTCCAGCCCGCAGCGGTGGAACACTTCCTCCACATTCGGCGTTTCGCGCCAGCCGTAGCTGGCCACCACCCGCCAGAAGGTCGGCGACAGCTGTTCGATGGTCACCCGGCGCACGTTGTGCACGTAAGGCGCATCCTCGGTGCGCAGCGTCAGCAGCACCACGCGCTCGTGCAGCACCTTGTTGTGCTTCAGGTTGTGCAACAGCGCAAAAGGAATGACGTTGGTGGCGCGCGACAGGAAGACCGCGGTACCCGGCACCCGCACCGGCGGCGATTTCTCCAGCGAGGCGATCATCGCCTCCAGAGAGTTGCCGTGTTCGTGCAGGCGACGCAGCAGGCGGAAACGCTCGCTCTTCCAGGTGGTCATAATGATGAACATCACCAGCGCCAACGTCAGCGGCAGCCAACCGCCGGAGAACAGCTTCAGGGCGTTGGCGGAGAACATCGGCACGTCGATGATCAGCAAGATGGTTACGATGCCGATCGCCAGGAGGCGGTTCCAGTGCCAGTTATTAATCGCCACCGAAGTGACCAGTATGCTGGTCAGCACCATGGTGCCGGTGACGGCGATGCCGTACGCCGCCGCCAGGTTGCTGGAGTGTTCGAAGCCGATGATCACCAGCACCACCGAGATATACAGCGTCCAGTTGATCACCGGAATGTAGATCTGGCCGGATTCCATTTCCGAGGTGTGAATGATGCGCATCGGCGACAAATACCCCAGGCGCACCGCCTGGCGAGTTAGCGAGAAGACGCCGGAAATCACCGCCTGCGAGGCGATGACCGTTGCCAGGGTTGCCAGAATCAGCAGCGGGATCAGCGCCCAGTCGGGCGCCAGCAGGAAGAATGGGTTTTTGATCGCTTCAGGGTTTTTCAGCAGCAACGCCCCCTGGCCGAAGTAGTTGAGCACCAGCGAAGGCAGCACCACGGTGAACCAGGCCAGGCGGATCGGGAACTTGCCGAAGTGCCCCATGTCGGCATACAGCGCCTCAACGCCGGTGATCGACAGCACCACCGCCCCCAGCGCGAAGAACGACACCTTCTTATATTCCATAAAGAAGTTGAGCGCCCATTTGGGATTCAGCGCCTGCAGCACTTCCGGGTTCGAAATGATGCTGCGCGCGCCCAGCACCGCCAACACGATGAACCACAACAGCATTACCGGGGCGAACAACTTGCCGACGCTGCCGGTGCCGTGTTTTTGGATAACGAACAGCAGGGTCAGCACCAGAATCGAGAGCGGCACGATATAGGCGTCGAGCGCAGGCGCGGCGATTTCCAACCCCTCTATCGCCGACATCACCGAGATCGCCGGGGTGATCACCACCTCGCCATAGAAGAAGCTGCCGCCGATCAGGCCCAGTATCACCAGCACTGCGGTGGTGCGCGCCGAGGTATTGCGCCCGGCCAGCGACATCAGCGTCAAAATGCCGCCTTCGCCGGCGTTGTCCGCCCGCATCACGTAGGTGAGATATTTGAGGGAAACTATCACGATCAGCATCCAGAAAATCAGCGACAGGAAGCCGAAAACCACGTCTGGACGAACATCGAAGCCGTAATGGCCGGAGAAACACTCTCTCAACGTATAGAGAGGACTGGTGCCGATATCACCGTAGACCACGCCGATGGCAGCCAGGGTTACCGCCGATAGGGACTGCTTATGCTCTGCGCTCATAATTCGTTTCTTTATCAGAACATCCGTTAGCGATGCATCCGCATCAGGCAAAATACGGGCTCAAAGATCCGTCACGCCCACCAGAAAGCCGCACAGTATGCACCATTTATACGGCTTGCCTACCCTTATATCAGAGCCGAAAAATAAACAAAATGTGAACCGGATATCCGACTCAACTGAGAAAATTTTTACTAATCAATAAGCTATACCATTAAAAATAATGGTGGTTTATCATCGAATTATCGACCAAGATTGGCTAACTCTCGGACAATACGACGATTATATGACGCCATCATCCCTTCTGGCAGAACGAATTTCCCGCCTCAGCAGCGCGCTGGAGAGCGGCCTTTATGAGCGGCAAGAGGCGATCCGCCTGTGCCTGCTGGCGGCGCTGAGCGGCGAAAGCGTATTCTTGCTCGGCCCGCCCGGCATCGCCAAGAGCCTGATCGCGCGCCGGCTGAAGTTTGCCTTCCGCAACGCTCGCTCTTTTGAATACCTGATGACGCGCTTTTCCACGCCGGAAGAGGTCTTCGGCCCGCTCTCGATTCAGGCGCTGAAAGATGAAGGGCGCTATCAACGCCTGACCGCCGGCTATCTGCCAGAAGCGGAGATCGTGTTTCTGGACGAGATCTGGAAGGCCGGCCCGGCGATCCTCAACACCCTACTGACGGCGATCAATGAACGGCGTTTTCGCAACGGCAACAGCGAAGAACCGATCCCGCTGCGCCTGCTGGTCACCGCTTCCAACGAACTGCCCGAAGCGGACAACAGCCTCGAAGCCCTGTATGACCGCATGCTGATTCGCCTGTGGCTGGACAAGGTGCAGGATAAACAGAATTTCCGCTCGCTGCTGGTCAACCGCCAGAGCGAAAGCCAAAACCCGGTGCCGGCGGCGCTGAGCGTCAGCGACGAAGAGTTTCTGCAGTGGCAGCCGCAGATCGATAAGGTGGCGCTGCCGGAAGCCTGCTTTGAGCTGATTTTCCAACTGCGCCAGCGGCTGGACGCGCTGGAACAGGCGCCGTACGTCTCCGATCGGCGCTGGAAGAAAGCCCTGCGCCTGCTGCAGGCCTGCGCCTTCTTCAGCGGGCGCGACGCCATCGCCCCGCTCGATCTGATGCTGTTGAAAGACTGCCTGTGGCACGATCTCACCTCGCTGAAGCTGCTGCAACAGCAGATCGATCAACTGCTGACCGAATCGGCCTATCAGCAGCAGTCGATGTTGATCCAACTGCAACAGATCCATACCCGCTGGATGCAGGACCAGCAGCAACAAAGCGACCGACAGGCCATCAGCCTGGTGAAAAAAGGCGGGATGTTCAGCCGCAAACCGCAATACGCGCCGGCCACACCGTTCGCCGGCGGCACCCTCACCCTGCTGCTGCAAAAACCGCTGCAGCTGCATGACATTCAGGTCAATCATCTGAGCATCGAAAGCAGCGCGCTGGACAACTGGCTGCAAAAAGGCGGCGACGTGCGCGCCAAGCTGAACGGCATCGGCTTTGCGCAGCCGATCGACCTGGAAGTGGACGATCAACTGCACCTGACGGTGTTGGACGTCAGCCGCCAGCCGTCGCTGCTGGCGCTGCCGGGCAAACAGGCTACCGCTACGCCGCAGGCGCTGCTGGATGAAATGGACGCATTGGCCCAGCGCCTGGCGGAACAGCGCCGCGCCTTCAGCCAACATCAGCCCTGCCTGTTCACGTCCGCCGCCGGTCTGGCCAAGATCGAAGCCAGTTTGCTGCAGGTCGCGGAACAGGTTAAACAGCAACAGCAGCAAATGCGCGGCCAGTAACCATGCTCAGTCTGGAGACGCTCGATCTGCTGCTGGCGATCACCGAAGGCGAGATGATCGAGGAGATGATCGTCGGCATGCTGGCCGCGCCGCAGCTGTCGGTATTCTTTAAAAAGTTTCCGGCCCTACGGCGGGCGCTGGATCGCGATCTGCCGCGCTGGAAGCTGCAGCTAAAGGAGCGTTTGCAGGAGGCCATGGTGCCGCCGGCGTTGGCGCAGGAATTTTACCGCTACCAACAGTGCCAGCTGGAGAACAATACCCAGTTCTATCACAACCTCAACGACACGATGGAGCTGCTGCGCCAGCTGGTTTCCCCGTTTTATGAACAGGCGCGCGCGCTGGTGGACGCCGCCGATCTGCCCAATCATCCGTTGGACGACAGTTTTCAAACGCTGTTTCTGCAGCGCTGGCGCATCAGCCTGACGCTGCAGGCCACCATGCTGCACCACCAGTTGCTGGAACAAGAGCGTGAGCAGCTGATGGCGGAACTGCAGGAACGCCTGGCGCTGAGCGGCGCGCTGGAACCGCTGCTGTCGGAAAACGACACCGCCGCCGGCAGGCTGTGGGACATGAGCAAAGGCCAGCTGCAGCGCGGCGATTACCAGCGGCTGGTGGAGTACGGCAACTTTTTGCAGCAGCAGCCGGAGCTGAAAAAGCTGGCGCAACAGCTGGGCCGCAGCTATCAGGCCAAAGCGGTGCAGCAACAGGACGCGCAGCCGGAGCCGTTCAGGGTTATGGTGCAGGTGCCGGCCACGCTGCCGGAAGAAGTGAGCGGCATTCATCAAAGCGACGACATTCTGCGCCTGCTGCCGCCGGAGCTGGCGACGCTGGGGATTGAAGAGCTGGAATTCGAGTTTTATCGCCGCCTGCTGGAAAAGCGACTGCTGAGCTACCGCCTGCAGGGCGACGTCTGGCAGGAACAGATCCTGATCCGTCAGGTCACCCACCAGCAGCAGGATCAGCAGCCGCGCGGGCCGTTTATCGTCTGCGTGGACACCTCAGGATCGATGGGCGGCTTCAACGAACAGTGCGCCAAGGCGTTCTGTCTGGCGCTGCTGCGCATTGCGCTGGCGGACAACCGCCGCTGCTACATCATGCTGTTCGCCAACCAGATCGTACATTACGAACTCACCGCCGCCAGCGGCATTGAGCAGGCAGTGCGTTTTCTCGGCCAGCAGTTTCGCGGCGGCACCGATCTGGCGGCCTGCCTGAACGCCACCGTCACCAAAATGGCGGAGAGCGGCTGGTTCGATGCCGATGCGGTGATCATTTCTGATTTTATCGCCCAGCGGTTGCCGGAGGAGGTAATAAAGAAGGTGAAACAGCAGCAGCAAAGCCACCAGCAGCGTTTCCACGCGGTGGCGATGTCCGCCTACGGCAAACCCGGCATCATGCGCATCTTCGATCACATCTGGCGCTTCGATACCGGGTTGAAAAGCCGGTTGATGCGCCGCTGGCGGCGCTAGGCGGAATCAGAGCAGGCCTTCAACCGCGCCGCGCACTTCCGGTGACCACACGCCGCACTGCACCTGGCCGATATGCGACAGCTGCAACAGCAACATCACCAAACGCGACTGACCGATGCCGCCGCCGATGGTCTGCGGCATATCGCCGCGCAGCAACGACTGATGCCATTCCAGCTTCATGCGATCTTCATCGCCGGTCAGCGCCAACTGATGTTTCAGCGCCGTGGCGTCGACGCGGATGCCCATGGAAGAAAGCTCGAAAGCGTCCTGCAGCACCGGGTTCCACACCACGATATCGCCATTCAGGCCCGCCAGGCCATCCGCCGTCGGCGTGGTCCAGTCATCATAATCCGGCGCACGCACATCGTGCGATTTGCCGTGCGACAGCTTGCCGCCGATGCCGATCAGGAACACCGCGCCCAATTCTTTGGCGATCGCCCGCTCACGCCCTTTGGCGTCCAGATCCGGATAGCGCTGCAGCAGGGTTTCGCTGTGCACGAAGTGGATCTGTTCCGGCAGGAACGGGGTCAGGCCATGCTCACGGCTGACTTCCGCTTCCGTCGCCTTGATCGCGGCGTAAATGCTGCGCACGGTACTTTTCAGATAGTCCAGACCGCGCTCACCGTCGCCCATCACCCGCTCCCAGTCCCACTGATCGACGTACACCGAGTGGATTGGCGTCAGGCGGTCTTCATCCGGGCGCAGCGCCTTCATATGGGTATACAGGCCTTCGCCGGCACCGAAATCGTAGCTGCCCAGGGTTTTGCGTTTCCATTTCGCCAGTGAGTGCACCACTTCGAAGGTGGCGTCCGGCAAAGTTTTGACTTTGACCTGCACCGCTTTCTCGCTGCCGGAGAGGTTATCCTGCGTGCCGTCGCCCAGGCGGCTAAGGATCGGGGCCTGCACTTCGATCAGACCGAGCTGCTGTTCCAGCTGGCGGGAGAAGAAGGATTTGACCTGGCTGATTTGTTGTTGTTTTTGGATAAACTGTTTTTTCATTGCCGTATCTCTTGTAAACCTGTCTCTGTTGCCATCGATTAAGCAACAAAACGATACGCCAATTCAATATCCGTTAATCAATATTGCCTTTTCACTTTTAATCGTTCATTTTTACCCGGACTGAATTCAACAATCGTTAATTAATGGGGGATTAAATGGCGGAAATTTATCAGATCGATAATCTCGATCGCGGCATCCTCAACGCCCTGATGGACAATGCGCGCACACCGTACGCCGAACTGGCGAAAAACTTCGCCGTCAGCCCCGGCACCATTCACGTGCGGGTGGAGAAGATGAAACAGGCCGGGATCATCACCGGCGCGCGTATCGACGTCAGTCCCAAACAGCTGGGCTACGACGTGTGCTGCTTTATCGGCATCATATTAAAGAGCGCCAAGGACTACCCTTCGGCACTGAAGAAGCTGGAAAGCCTGGAGGAAGTGGTGGAAGCCTATTACACCACCGGCCATTACAGCGTCTTTATTAAAGTGATGTGCCGCTCGATCGACGCGTTGCAACAGGTACTTATCAACAAGATCCAGACCATCGACGAGATCCAGTCCACCGAAACGCTGATCTCGCTGCAGAACCCCATTATGCGCACCATCGTGCCGTAACCCGCCAAATTGCATACCCACATTATCCACAGGTAGATCCCAGCCGATTCACAGCGTACAATGCAGCCACTTTGAGTGAGAAGGTTGGGATCGTTGGTTCATGGCAGACATTACTCTGATCAGTGGCAGTACGCTTGGCAGCGCCGAATACGTGGCTGAACATTTGGCTGAAAAGCTGGAAGACGCCGGCTTCTCTACCGAGATGCTGCACGGCCCTGAACTGGATGAACTGCCGTTGAACGGCCGCTGGCTGGTGGTCTCTTCCACGCACGGTGCCGGCGAACTGCCGGATAACCTTCAGCCGCTGTTGGAACAGATCGCTGAGCAGCAGCCGGATCTTTCCGAGGTGCAGTTCGGCGCCGTCGGTTTAGGCAGTTCGGAATACGACACCTTCTGCGGTGCGATCAAACAGATCGACGATCTATTGATCGCCAGAGGCGCTAAAAGGATCGGCGATCGTCTCGAGATCGACGTGACCGAGCATGAAATTCCCGAGGATCCGGCCGAGGAATGGGTAAAAAACTGGATTAATTTACTCTAATTCGTCTAAAGATCGTGCGAACGATTGTGGATAACTAAGCTTAAAAGCAGGGTAAAAGCCGTAGTTATCCCAATAACAACCGTAGTGCGCTTTTTGTCCTGTGTATAACAAGCCTTTTAGATCCCAGCTTATCTGCGTCGGGATCACCGATCATTCACAGCAAACGATCCTCCTTAATCTGCTGATCTTCATCGTGAATAGTCACTTATCCACAGAGGATCGCGATCCTAATAAGAGATCTAATAAAGAGATCTTTAAATAAAAAAGATCTTCTTTTAATTACCGACGATCCTGACCACTTGGTCGATCGTCTAAACTTGAGTAGAATCCCCGACCCCAGGGCAAATACGATCGTTCGCAATACGGCGAGGTGCAGTTCCATGTTTTATCCAGATCAATTTGACGTCATCATCATCGGTGGTGGCCATGCAGGTACCGAGGCCGCCATGGCCGCGGCGCGCATGGGACGTCAGACTTTATTATTGACACACAATATCGATACGCTGGGGCAGATGTCCTGTAACCCGGCGATTGGCGGTATTGGTAAAGGGCATCTGGTTAAGGAAATTGATGCGCTCGGCGGCTTGATGGCGACAGCGATCGACCACGCCGGCATCCAGTTTAGGATACTAAACGCCAGCAAAGGCCCAGCCGTTCGCGCCACACGCGCTCAGGCGGATCGCGTGTTGTATCGCCAGGCTATCCGTACCGCGTTGGAGAACCAGCCCAATCTGATGATCTTCCAACAGCCGGTTGAGGATCTGATCGTCGAAAACGATCGCGTCGTGGGCGCCGTCACCCAAATGGGCCTGAAATTCCGCGCCAAAGCGGTGGTATTGACCGTAGGCACCTTCCTGGACGGCAAGATCCATATCGGCCTGGAAAATTACAGCGGCGGCCGCGCCGGGGATCCGCCTTCGATCTCGCTGTCTCAGCGTTTGCGTGAACTGCCGCTGCGCGTCAACCGCTTGAAAACCGGGACACCGCCGCGCATCGACGCCCGCACTATCGATTTCAGCGTACTGGCGCCGCAACACGGCGATACGCCGGTGCCGGTATTCTCGTTCCTGGGCGATGCCAGCCAGCATCCGGAACAAATGGCGTGCTATATCACCCATACCAATGAAAAAACCCATGACGTGATCCGCAATAACCTCGATCGCAGCCCGATGTATGCCGGGATCATCGAAGGGATCGGCCCACGTTACTGTCCGTCGATCGAAGACAAGGTCATGCGCTTTGCCGATCGCAACGCGCACCAGATCTTCCTCGAGCCGGAAGGCCTGACCAGCAATGAGATTTACCCTAACGGGATCTCCACCAGCCTGCCGTTCGATGTGCAGATGCAGATCGTCCGTTCGATGGAAGGAATGCAAAACGCGCGTATTATTCGCCCTGGTTATGCTATCGAGTACGATTTCTTCGATCCGCGCGACCTGAAACCGACGCTGGAAAGCAAATTCATTCAGGGGCTGTTCTTTGCCGGTCAAATCAACGGCACCACCGGGTATGAAGAAGCCGCCGCACAGGGGCTGCTGGCCGGTCTGAACGCCGGTCGCTTCGCCGCCGAGCAAGAAGGCTGGGCGCCACGTCGCGATCAGGCTTATCTCGGCGTGCTGGTGGACGACCTCAGCACCCTCGGCACCAAAGAACCGTACCGCATGTTTACCTCACGCGCCGAGTATCGTCTGATGCTGCGCGAAGACAACGCCGATCTCCGCCTGACGGAAAAAGGCCGTGAACTTGGCCTGGTGGACGACGTGCGTTGGGCGCGCTACAGCGAGAAGCTGGAGCGGATCGAACGTGAACGTCAGCGCCTGCGCGACATCTGGATGCACCCGCACGCCGAGAACGTCGAACAGGTCAATGCGTTGCTGAAAGCGCCGCTGTCACGCGAAGCAAACGGCGAAGAGCTGCTGCGCCGTCCGGAAATGGACTACGCGCAATTGACCGCCACCGAGGCCTTCGCGCCGCCGTTGGACGATGTACAAGCCGCCGAGCAGGTTGAGATCCAGGTCAAATACGAAGGCTACATCGCTCGTCAGCAGGAAGAGATCGAAAAACAGCAGCGCAACGAGAACACCGTGTTGCCGTTGGATCTCGACTACCGTCAGGTTTCGGGGTTGTCGAACGAAGTGATCGCCAAACTGAACGATCACAAACCGAACTCCATCGGCCAGGCTTCACGCATCTCCGGCATTACGCCGGCGGCGATCTCGATTTTGCTGATTTGGCTGAAAAAGCAGGGGCTGCTGCGCCGCAGCGCATAAATCCCGCATCCAGGCGGCCGTTTGCTCAACCCGTAGCCAAACGGCCGCTGACATCACTTGCGCGCTGAATTATCATAGGCGCCTCATTCGCCAGCTAACCATCCGCTGGTCGTTCAGCGCCTGCCAGAGGATCCGTTGTGCAAAAAAAATTAGACTCGCTGCTCGCGGCAGCAGGCATTGAGCTGCCCGATCAGCAGAAACAGCAGCTGCTGGGCTATGTCGGCATGCTGGATAAGTGGAACAAGGCTTATAACCTCACGTCGGTGCGCGATCCGCAGCAAATGCTGGTGCGCCACATCCTCGACAGCATCGTGGTCAACCCGCATCTGCAGGGATCGCGTTTTATCGATGTCGGCACCGGCCCCGGTTTACCGGGCATTCCGCTGGCGATCGTGCGTCCGGATGCGCATTTCACGCTGCTCGATAGCCTGGGCAAGCGCGTGCGTTTCCTGCGCCAGGTGCAGCATGAACTGGGCCTGAACAATATCGAGCCGGTTCAGAGCCGCGTTGAAGCGTTTCCGGCCGAGCCGCCGTTCGACGGCGTGATCAGCCGGGCGTTCGCTTCGCTGCAGGATATGCTGTCCTGGTGCCATCACCTGCCGGCGAAAGGGCAGGGGCGTTTTTACGCATTGAAAGGCATGCGCCCGGATGAAGAATTGGCGCACCTGCCGGAGGGCGTTAGCCTGGAGTCTATCGTGCGGTTGCAGGTGCCTGAACTGGAAGGCGAACGCCATCTGGTGGTGCTTAAGGCAAACTGAGTTTGTTTTTGATCAAACAAGCGTGAATTAACGGTAGTACGGCGTGTAAAGGTAAGCAGGCTAATTAGTTGGTCGCTTTTTTTAGTTAATTTACTTTCTATTAACACAAAAAACGCGGCTAATTAGCGACAATAGAGTAATTGCAATTAGAAATAGTCACGTTAGCAATCATGTGCGAAAGATTGGCCTTTGCTGCTAATGTTAATTGGCTGTTGGAATATTGCCCCGTTGCTTGTCAATAAAAGGTTTTCATCGGGTATACGGATTGTTTTTGAACAGTTAACTGATAATGTTTTGATTTATATAATCTTTTGATCGCTCAAATTGCTAAAGACGGTTTGATTGTCCATCGGCTATAAATCAGTGAAGGGCATTATTGTGATCGGCTTCGCGTTTCTAAACGCAACGCTGGAATAATCAGACAATTAAATGCGCCCTATTATTCCGACCGTTTTCTTGTGAAAATAGGCTGGAATAGGGAAATTTAAATAATTGTTCACCTTTTCGCTACTTATCGATTGAATTCGTTGGTATGCCCCGTATAATTTGCTCGTTTTTTGCTGCTTGACTCAGGACAGCAAAAACAGTTGTATACGTCACTCAGCATACCCCCTCTGGGGTACGGAGAGAACAAACGTCATGTCTGTGTCCCTATACAGCGGGAAAGTCGCACGCAAACTGCTGTTTTTGCAGTTAATGACTTTTGTTCTGATCAGCGTTGCTTTCTGGCTGAAAAGCCCGGAATGGAGCGCTTCGGCGTTGGCAGGCGGTCTCGCCGCCTGGTTGCCGAGTGCAATGTTTATGCTGTTTGCCTTGCGCCATCAGGCGCAAACGCCGGCGCCCGGTAGGGTTGCCTGGTCGTTCGCCATCGGCGAGGGGCTAAAGGTCGTGATCACCATCGTTTTGCTGATCGTGGCGCTGGGGGTGTTCAAGGCGGAGTTTATACCGCTTGGCCTGACCTATTTAGCGGTGTTAGTGGTGCAGATAGTGGCACCGGCCGTGATTAACAGTTACCGAACTTAACTAAATAAGGGTAAGAGGCATCATGTCTGCAGGAGAAGTCTTGACTCCACAGGAGTATATCGGTCACCACCTGACGCAGCTTCAGGTCGGGACTGGGTTCTGGTCGATCAACATCGACTCGATGTTTTTCTCCGTCGTCCTCGGGGCGCTTTTCCTGGTGATCTTCCGCAAAGTGGCCAAAAACGCCACCAGCGGCGTGCCGGGTAAACTGCAAACCGCCGTGGAGCTGGTAGTCGGTTTCGTCGACAGCAGCGTGCGCGACATGTACCACGGCAAGAGCAAGGTGATTGCGCCGCTGGCGCTGACCGTGTTCGTCTGGGTGTTCCTGATGAACCTGATGGACTTGCTGCCCATCGACTTCCTGCCTTACGTTGGCGAACACATCCTCGGCCTGCCTGCGCTGCGCGTCGTGCCTACCGCCGATGTGAACGTCACGCTGTCGATGGCGCTGGGCGTGTTTATCCTGATTCTGTTCTATAGCATCAAAATGAAAGGCGTTGGCGGGTTCGTTAAAGAGTTGACCATGCAGCCGTTCAACCACCCTGTATTCATTCCTATCAACCTGATTCTTGAAGGTGTCAGCCTGCTGTCCAAACCTGTTTCACTGGGTCTGCGACTGTTCGGCAACATGTATGCGGGTGAGTTGATCTTCATCCTGATTGCCGGCCTGTTGCCGTGGTGGTCACAGTGGGTCCTGAGCTTGCCTTGGGCTATCTTCCACATCCTGATCATTACGCTTCAAGCCTTTATTTTCATGGTTCTGACGATCGTCTATCTGTCGATGGCATCTGAAGAGCACTGATTTTCTTAAAACACTTGCACTTTTAAACTGAAACAAACTGGAGACTGTCATGGAAAACCTGAGTATGGATCTGCTGTACATGGCTGCCGCTGTGATGATGGGTTTAGCGGCAATCGGTGCTGCGATCGGTATCGGCATCCTGGGTGGTAAATTCTTGGAAGGCGCTGCTCGTCAGCCTGACCTGATTCCTCTGCTGCGTACACAGTTCTTTATCGTTATGGGTCTGGTCGACGCCATCCCGATGATCGCTGTAGGTCTGGGTCTGTACGTGATGTTCGCCGTCGCGTAAGTAGAGCAACCCTCTACGACGTAACCAAACTATTAACTTTTAAAGAGGCATTGTGCTGTGAATCTTAACGCAACAATCCTCGGCCAGGCCATCGCGTTCGTTCTGTTTGTCTGGTTCTGCATGAAGTACGTATGGCCGCCGATCATGGCTGCCATCGAGAAACGTCAGAAAGAAATCGCTGACGGCCTCGCTTCTGCAGAGCGTGCCAAAAAAGATCTGGACTTAGCGCAAGCCAATGCGACCGACCAGCTGAAAACTGCCAAAGCAGAAGCTCAGGTGATCATCGAGCAAGCGAACAAACGCAAAGCTCAGATCATGGATGAAGCGAAAGCCGAAGCCGAGCAGGAACGTAACAAAATCGTGGCGCAGGCTCAGGCTGAGATCGAAGCCGAACGTAAGCGCGCTCGTGAAGAGTTGCGTAAGCAAGTCGCGATGCTGGCAATTGCCGGCGCCGAGAAGATCATCGAACGTTCCGTGGATGAAGCTGCTAACAGCGACATCGTTGATAAACTGGTCGCTGAACTGTAAGGAGGGAGGGGCTGATGTCTGAATTTGTAACTGTAGCTCGCCCCTACGCCAAAGCAGCTTTTGACTTTGCCGTTGAGCACCAAAGCGTAGAGCGCTGGCAGGACATGCTGGCGTTTGCGGCTGAAGTCACTCGCAATGAACAGATTTCTGAACTGCTGTCTGGCGCGGTTGCGCCAGAAACGCTGTCCAAGACGTTCATCGCGGTTTGTGGCGATCGGCTCGACGAACATGGCCAGAACTTTATCCGTGTAATGGCCGAAAATGGACGTTTACTGGTTCTTCCTGCCGTGCTGCAGCAGTTCATCGAACTGCGCGCCTCGCTGGAATCCACCGTCGAAGTCGAAGTGCTCTCTGCGAGCGCGCTGAGCGACGAACAGCAGGCGAAAATCGCCGCTGCGATGGAAAAACGTCTGTCACGCAAAGTTAAGCTGAATTGCAAAATTGACAAGTCTGTACTGGCCGGCATCGTTGTTCGCGCCGGCGATATGGTGATTGATGGCAGCGTTCGCGGTCGTCTTGAACGCCTGACAGACGTCTTGCAGTCTTAAGGGGACTGGAGCATGCAACTGAATTCCACCGAAATCAGCGAACTGATCAAGCAGCGCATTGCTCAGTTCAATGTAGTGAGCGAAGCTCACAATGAAGGTACTATCGTTTCCGTCAGCGACGGGATCATCCGCGTACACGGCCTGGCCGAAGTTATGCAGGGCGAAATGATCGCGCTGCCTGGCAACCGTTACGCAATCGCATTGAACCTGGAGCGCGACTCCGTTGGTGCCGTGGTCATGGGTCCGTACGCGGATCTGGCCGAAGGCATGAAGGTTAAATGCACCGGCCGTATCCTGGAAGTTCCAGTCGGTCGTGGTCTGCTGGGCCGCGTCGTTAACACCCTGGGCGCGCCAATCGACGGCAAAGGCCCGATTGAAAACGACGGTTTCTCTCCGGTAGAAGCTATCGCCCCAGGCGTTATCGAGCGTCAGTCCGTTGATCAGCCGGTTCAGACTGGCTACAAATCCGTTGACGCCATGATTCCAATCGGCCGCGGCCAGCGTGAGCTGGTGATCGGTGACCGTCAGACCGGTAAAACCGCGCTGGCGATCGATGCGATCATCAACCAACGCGACTCCGGCATCAAATGCGTTTACGTGGCTATCGGCCAGAAAGCGTCCACCATCGCTAACGTGGTGCGCAAACTGGAAGAGCACGGCGCACTGGCCAACACCATCGTGGTGGTGGCGACCGCTTCCGAATCCGCTGCACTGCAATACCTGGCGCCATACGCCGGTTGCGCAATGGGCGAATACTTCCGTGACCGCGGCGAAGATGCGCTGATCGTGTACGATGACCTGTCCAAACAGGCCGTTGCTTACCGCCAGATTTCCCTGCTGCTTCGTCGTCCGCCAGGTCGTGAAGCTTACCCAGGCGACGTATTCTACCTGCACTCCCGCTTGCTGGAGCGTGCAGCGCGCGTTAACGCCGAATACGTTGAAGCCTTCACCAAAGGTGAAGTTAAAGGCCAAACCGGTTCACTGACCGCTCTGCCGATCATTGAAACCCAGGCGGGTGACGTTTCCGCGTTCGTTCCGACCAACGTAATCTCGATTACCGATGGTCAGATCTTCCTGGAATCCAACCTGTTCAACTCCGGTATTCGTCCGGCAGTTAACCCGGGTATCTCCGTATCCCGTGTTGGTGGCGCCGCGCAGACCAAGATCATGAAGAAACTGTCCGGTGGTATCCGTACCGCGCTGGCGCAGTATCGTGAACTGGCTGCGTTCTCCCAGTTCGCCTCCGATCTGGACGACGCGACCCGCAAACAGCTGAGCCACGGTCAGAAAGTGACCGAGCTGCTGAAACAGAAACAGTATGCGCCGATGTCGGTTGCACAACAGTCTCTGGTGCTGTTTGCCGCAGAACGCGGTTACCTGAACGACGTCGAAGTCGCCAAAGTGGTGAGCTTCGAAGCCGCGCTGGTCGCCTATGCGGACCGCGAGCACGCCGAGCTGCTGAACCACATCAACCAAACTGGCAACTTCAATGATGAGATCGAGGGCAAGTTGAAAGACATCCTCGAGACCTTCAAGAAAACCCAGTCCTGGTAACGCCGAACGGTCCTGCTGTTGAAAGACAGCAGGCCGTCTGGCACTGAGGAGAAGCAGAGATGGCCGGCGCAAAAGAGATACGTAGTAAGATCGCTAGCGTGCAAAACACGCAAAAGATCACTAAAGCGATGGAAATGGTCGCCGCCTCCAAAATGCGTAAATCGCAGGATCGCATGGCGGCCAGCCGTCCTTATGCAGAGACCATGCGCAAAGTGATTGGTCACCTTGCGTTAGGGAATCTGGAGTACAAGCACCCGTACCTGGATGAGCGTGACGTTAAGCGCGTCGGGTATCTGGTGGTGTCTACTGACCGTGGTCTCTGCGGCGGCTTGAACATCAACCTGTTCAAAAAGCTGCTGGCGGAGATGAAAGCCTGGTCCGAAAAAGGCGTCGAAACCGATTTGGCGCTGATTGGCTCTAAAGCGGCCTCTTTCTTTGGTTCCGTGGGCGGCAACGTGGTTGCCCAGGTGACCGGCATGGGGGACAAACCTTCCCTGTCGGATCTGATCGGGCCGGTGAAAGTGATGCTGCAGGCCTACGACGAAGGTCGTTTGGACAAGCTGTACATTGTCAGCAACAAATTTGTTAATACGATGTCCCAAGAGCCGCAGGTGCTTCAGCTGCTGCCGTTACCGCCCGCCGATGACGAAGAGCTGAAGAAAACGCCTTGGGATTACCTGTATGAACCGGATCCAAAAGTGCTGCTTGATACCTTGCTGCGCCGCTATGTGGAGTCGCAGGTTTATCAGGGCGTCGTGGAAAACCTGGCCAGCGAGCAGGCCGCACGAATGGTCGCGATGAAAGCCGCAACCGATAACGGCGGTAGCCTGATCAAAGAGCTGCAGTTGGTATACAACAAGGCGCGTCAGGCCAGCATCACTCAGGAACTCACCGAGATCGTTTCGGGAGCCTCCGCGGTTTAAGCTAGGTTTACGAATTACGTAGAGGATTCAAGATGGCTACTGGAAAGATTATCCAGGTAATCGGCGCCGTGGTGGACGTCGAGTTCCCTCAGGATGCCGTACCAAAAGTGTACGATGCCCTTGAGGTAGAAAACGGCACCGAAAAACTGGTGTTGGAAGTTCAGCAACAGCTGGGCGGTGGCGTGGTTCGCTGTATCGCAATGGGGACCTCCGACGGTCTGCGTCGCGGTCTGAAAGTGAACAACCTGGACCACCCGATTGAAGTGCCGGTGGGTAAAGCTACCCTGGGCCGTATCATGAACGTATTGGGTCAACCGATCGACATGAAAGGCGACATCGGCGAAGAAGAGCGTTGGGCGATTCACCGCGCGGCGCCAAGCTACGAAGAGCTGTCCAGCTCCCAGGAACTGCTGGAAACCGGTATCAAGGTAATGGACCTGATTTGTCCATTCGCCAAGGGCGGTAAAGTCGGTCTGTTCGGCGGTGCGGGCGTAGGTAAAACCGTAAACATGATGGAGCTGATCCGTAACATCGCGATCGAGCACTCCGGTTATTCCGTGTTTGCGGGCGTGGGCGAGCGTACTCGTGAGGGTAACGACTTCTACCACGAAATGACCGACTCCAACGTTCTGGACAAAGTATCCCTGGTTTACGGCCAGATGAACGAGCCACCAGGTAACCGTCTGCGCGTTGCGCTGACCGGTCTGACCATGGCGGAGAAATTCCGTGACGAAGGCCGTGACGTTCTGCTGTTCGTTGACAACATCTACCGTTACACCCTGGCCGGTACCGAAGTGTCCGCACTTCTGGGCCGTATGCCATCCGCGGTAGGTTATCAGCCGACGCTGGCGGAAGAGATGGGCGTTCTGCAAGAACGTATCACCTCGACCAAGACCGGTTCCATCACTTCCGTACAGGCCGTTTACGTTCCTGCGGATGACTTGACTGACCCGTCTCCAGCCACCACCTTTGCGCACTTGGACGCAACCGTGGTACTGAGCCGTAACATCGCTTCTCTGGGTATCTACCCGGCCGTTGACCCGCTGGATTCCACCAGCCGTCAGCTGGATCCGCTGGTTGTTGGCCAGGAGCACTACGACGTAGCGCGTGGCGTGCAGTCCATTCTGCAACGCTACCAGGAACTGAAAGATATCATCGCGATCCTGGGTATGGACGAGCTGTCTGAAGAAGACAAACTGGTCGTATCCCGTGCGCGTAAGATCCAACGCTTCCTGTCTCAGCCGTTCTTCGTGGCAGAAGTCTTCACCGGTTCTCCGGGCAAGTTCGTATCGCTGAAAGACACCATCCGTGGTTTCAAAGGCATTATGGACGGCGACTATGACCACCTGCCGGAGCAGGCGTTCTACATGGTTGGCACCATTGAAGAAGCAGTGGAAAAAGCCAAGAAACTGTAACGCCTTGAGAGGAGGGTGATATGGCTATGACTTACCATCTGGATGTAGTCAGCGCGGAAAAACAGATGTTTTCCGGCCTGGTGCAGAAGATCCAGGTGACAGGCAGCGAAGGTGAACTGGGGATCTTCCCTGGCCATGCGCCGCTGCTGACTGCCATCAAGCCTGGCATGGTGCGTATTGTTAAGCAGCACGGTGAAGAAGAGTTCATCTACCTGTCCGGCGGCATCCTCGAGGTGCAGCCGAGCGTGGTTACCGTGCTGGCGGACACTGCTATCCGTGGTACTGACCTCGACGAAGCGAGAGCGTTGGAAGCTAAGCGTAAAGCTGAAGAACACATTCGCAGCTCTCATGGCGATGTCGACTATGCTCAGGCATCCGCTGAACTGGCGAAAGCGATCGCAAAACTGCGCGTTATCGAGCTCACCAGAAAAGCGATGTAATGTTTGGGTGCAGAGCACCCAACTTTAAGAAAGCGGCCTATAGGGTCGCTTTTTTTTTACTTTAAAATAAGTATTTCAGCCCGGCGTAGAAAGTGGTATGTAACCCTGATATCCAGGGTGGAGCCGTCGCCAATCACCGACAGTTTTTTCGTCCTGAAGCCTAATTGGACATGATGGTGGCAGGCCAAGCGCTGCGCGGCCTGCGACGGTTTCGTGATGAGAAATATGTAGTAATATCGTCGCTAAACGGTTTTACTTTCGTCTATCAAAATGGAGTTATCAGGTTGCTTATGTCGAACAGCGCAATGAGCGTGGTTATCCTCGCCGCAGGCAAGGGTACGCGCATGTATTCCGATCTTCCCAAAGTGTTGCATCCGTTGGCCGGCAAGCCGATGGTGCAACACGTCATTGATGCCGCGATGAAACTGGGCGCGCAACATGTACACCTGGTATACGGCCATGGCGGCGATCTGCTGAAAAGCACGTTGACCGAAGGCGCGCTGAACTGGGTGCTGCAGGCCGAGCAACTGGGCACTGGCCATGCGATGCAGCAGGCGGCGCCGCATTTTGCCGACGATGAAGACGTGTTGATGCTGTATGGCGACGTGCCGTTGATCTCCGTCGATACGCTCACGCGCCTGTTGGCGGCCAAGCCGCAGGGCGGCATCGGCCTGCTGACGGTCAAGCTGGACGATCCGAGTGGCTATGGCCGCATCGTGCGCGAGCAGGGTGACGTGGTGGGCATCGTCGAACACAAGGACGCCAGCGAAGCGCAGCGTCAGATCAATGAGATCAATACCGGCATCCTGGTGGCGAATGGGCGCGATCTGAAGCGCTGGCTGGGGATGTTGAACAACGACAACGCTCAGGGCGAGTTTTACATCACCGATATCATTGCGTTGGCGCATGCCGACGGCAAGAAAATCGAAGCCGTGCACCCATCGCGTTTGAGCGAAGTGGAAGGCGTGAACAACCGACAGCAGCTGGCGACCCTGGAGCGCGTGTTCCAGTCGGAACAGTCTGAAAAACTGCTGCTGGCCGGCGTAATGCTGTTGGATCCGGCGCGTTTCGACCTGCGCGGTGAACTTGCTCACGGCCGCGACATCACTATTGATGCGAATGTGATTATCGAAGGTCACGTCAAGCTGGGCGACCGGGTGAAAATCGGCGCCGGCTGCGTGCTGAAAAACTGCGTGATCGGTGATGACTGCGAGATCAGCCCTTACAGCGTCCTGGAAGACAGCGTGCTGGAAGCCGCCTGCTCCGTTGGGCCGTTCGCCCGCCTGCGCCCTGGCGCGGAGCTGGCAACAGGGGCCCACGTCGGCAACTTCGTGGAAATGAAAAAGGCGCGATTGGGCAAAGGCTCCAAGGCCGGTCACCTTAGCTACCTGGGCGATGCCGACATTGGAGATGACGTGAATATCGGCGCCGGCACCATCACCTGCAATTACGATGGCGCCAACAAGCACAAGACGCTGATCGGCGATGGCGTGTTCGTCGGTTCCGATACTCAGCTGGTGGCGCCGGTGTCGGTCGGCAAAGGGGCCACCATTGCCGCCGGCACCACGGTGACGCGAGATATCGCCGAAAACGAACTGGTGCTGAGCCGCGTCAAGCAGGTGCACATTCAGGGCTGGCAGCGCCCGGTGAAGAAGAAGTCATAGTGTGTTTTGCGTTGGGCTCCATTCACGAGCCCAATACAAAACATAATAACCCCCACCATCTACAGGCTCGGGGGACGCACGGTAAAACCGGCAAAAATCAGGTCAAGGCATCGAAAACGCCCATAAAAGGCGTTCATTAGGAATATAACCGAATGTGTGGAATTGTAGGCGCAGTAGCGCAACGTGATATCGCAGAAATTCTGCTGGAAGGTTTACGTCGTCTTGAGTACCGCGGTTACGACTCCGCCGGTCTGGCGGTGGTCGACGATCAAGGCAACGTCAGTCGCCTGCGTCGCGTAGGCAAGGTGCAAAAACTGGCCGAAGCGGCGGAGCAGACCGATCTGCACGGCGGCACCGGCATCGCTCACACCCGTTGGGCAACGCACGGTGAACCGACCGAGGCGAACGCGCACCCGCATGTTTCCGACTACATTACCGTGGTGCATAACGGCATCATCGAAAACCACGAGCCGCTGCGCGAACTGCTGATCGAACGCGGTTACCGCTTCAACTCTGAAACCGACACCGAAGTGATCGCGCACCTGGTGCACTGGGAACAGCTGCAGGGCGGTACGCTGCTCGAAGTGGTTCAGCGCGTGATCCCACAGCTGCGCGGCGCTTACGGCACCGTGGTGATGGACAGCCGCGATCCGAGCGTATTGGTCGCGGCGCGCTCCGGCAGCCCGCTGGTTATCGGCCGCGGCGTCGGGGAAAACTTCATCGCTTCCGATCAGCTGGCGTTGCTGCCGGTCACCCGCCGCTTCATCTTCCTGGAAGAAGGCGATGTGGTGGAGGTGACTCGCCGCACCGTCAACATCTTCGACAAACAGGGTAACGCCATCGAGCGCCCTGAGATCGAATCCCAGGTGCAGTATGACGCCGGCGACAAGGGCGCTTACCGCCACTACATGCAAAAAGAGATTTACGAACAGCCGCTGGCGCTGAAAAACACCCTGGAAGGGCGTTTCAGTCATGGCCAAATCAACCTGAGCGAGCTGGGCCCGCACGCCGACGAGCTGCTGGCCAAGGTGCAGCACGTGCAGATCATCGCCTGTGGGACTTCTTACCACTCCGGGATGGTGGCGCGTTACTGGTTCGAAGCGCTGGCCGGCGTGCCGTGCGATGTCGAGATCGCGTCCGAATTCCGTTACCGCAAATCGGCGGTGCGTCCGGGCAGCCTGATCATCACCCTGTCGCAGTCCGGCGAAACCGCCGACACGTTAGCGGCGCTGCGTCTGTCCAAAGAGCTGGGTTATCTCGGTTCGCTGGCCGTTTGTAACGTTGCGGGGTCTTCGCTGGTGCGCGAATCCGATCTGGCGTTGATGACCAAAGCGGGCACGGAAATCGGCGTTGCTTCGACCAAAGCCTTTACCACGCAGCTCACCGTCCTGTTGATGCTGGTGGCGCGCCTGGGCCGTCTGAAAGGCATGGCGGAAAGCGTGGAGCAGGAGATTGTGCACGGCCTGCAGGCGCTGCCGGCGCGTATTGAGCAGATGCTGTCGATGGATAAAGAGATCGAAGCGCTGGCGGAAGGTTTCTCGGACAAACATCATGCGCTGTTCCTCGGCCGCGGCGATCAGTACCCGATCGCCATGGAAGGGGCGCTGAAGCTGAAAGAGATCTCCTATATTCACGCTGAAGCCTATGCGGCGGGTGAGTTGAAACACGGCCCGCTGGCGCTGATCGACGCCGATATGCCGGTGATCGTGGTGGCACCGAACAACGAACTGCTGGAAAAGCTGAAGTCCAACATTGAAGAAGTGCGCGCGCGCGGCGGTCAGCTGTACGTGTTCGCCGATCAGGACGCCGGCTTCGTCAGCAGCGAAGGCATGACCATCATTCCTCTGCCGCACGTTGAGGAAATCGTGGCGCCGATCTTCTACACCGTGCCGTTGCAGCTGCTGTCTTACCACGTGGCGCTGATCAAGGGCACCGACGTTGACCAACCGCGCAACCTGGCGAAGTCTGTCACCGTAGAGTAATTTGCCGAAGGTAAACTGCAAAAGCCGGCCTTCGCGCCGGCTTTTTTCATGAGCGACCTTAAAGATGACAGCGCGACCGATTCGGCGATAAACATTGTCATATTCAAGCGGATAGGCCGTGCCCAAACGGTTTTTTTGTTGTTTGGCAATTGCGCTATTTTTGATTTAATTGATTGATTTTTAAATAAACAGACCCCATTCAAACGCACTGTAATATAACTGTCATATTGCGTACATTTTTCTGTCACCAAACTGTCCTATTTTCCCTCCTGCAGCAATACTTACTCTGATTAAAACGACTCGACGTCGATTTTAAGTATCCCATTAGGAGGGATTATGAAACTGATGCGTACCACCGTCGCCAGTATTGTGGCAGCGACCTTCTCCCTGACCGCCGTGTCCGCGTTCGCTGCTGCCAGCCTGACCGGTGCAGGTGCGACATTCCCCGCTCCGGTTTACGCCAAGTGGGCAGATTCTTATCAGAAAGAAACCGGCAACAAAGTTAACTATCAGGGCATCGGCTCCTCTGGCGGCGTGAAGCAAATCGTGGCCAACACCGTTGACTTTGGCGCTTCCGACGCCCCGCTGTCTGACGACAAACTGGCGGCCGATGGCCTGTTCCAGTTCCCGACCGTGATCGGCGGCGTGGTGCTGGCTGTGAATATCCCGGGCATCAAATCCGGCGAACTGACGCTGGACGGTAAAACCCTGGGTGATATCTACCTGGGCAACGTCAAAAAGTGGAACGATCCGGCTATCACCAAGCTGAACCCAGGCGTGAAACTGCCTGACCAGAACATCGCCGTGGTGCGCCGCGCCGACGGTTCCGGCACCTCGTTCGTGTTTACCAGCTACCTGTCCAAGGTGAACGCGCAGTGGAAAGAGAAGATCGGCGCCGGTTCTACCGTTAACTGGCCGACCGGTCTGGGCGGCAAAGGCAACGACGGCATCGCCGCCTTCGTTCAGCGTCTGCCTGGCTCTATCGGCTACGTAGAATACGCTTACGCCAAGCAGAACAACCTGGCTTACACCAAGCTGGTGTCCGCCGACGGCAAACCGGTCAGCCCGACCGAAGAGAGCTTCAGCAACGCCGCCAAGGGTGCTGATTGGAGCAAAACCTTCGCTCAGGATCTGACTGACCAGAAAGGCGACAACGTGTGGCCAATCACCTCCACCACCTTCATCCTGGTGCATAAAGAGCAGAAAAACCCTGCTCAGGGCGCCGAAGTGCTGAAGTTCTTCGACTGGGCCTACAAAACCGGCGGCAAGCAGGCTAACGAACTGGATTACGCCACCCTGCCGAAAGAAGTGGTTGAGCAGGTGCGTGCGGCCTGGAAAACCAACGTAAAAGACAGTTCAGGTAAAGCGCTGTACTAACAACGCAGGGGCGCGGGTTCGCCGCGCCCCACACAGTTCTTCAGGCTCCGATCCCGGTTGGGGCTGCCAGGGTTCAAACAGAGAGTAATCTATGGCTGAGTACAAGCCGACCATCAAAGCACCGGGCAAAAACGGTGACATCATTTTCAGCGCGCTGGTGAGACTGGCTGCGCTGATTACCCTATTGTTGCTGGGCGGCATCATCGTTTCGCTGATCTTCGCCTCCTGGCCAAGCATGCAGAAATTCGGCTTCGCCTTCCTGTGGACCAAAGAGTGGGACGCGCCGGCGGAGCAGTTCGGCGCGCTGGTGCCTATCTACGGCACCGTGGTCACCTCGCTCATCGCGCTGATTATCGCCGTGCCGGTGAGTTTCGGCATCGCGCTGTTCCTGACCGAACTGGCGCCGAACTGGTTGAAGCGGCCGCTGGGCATCGCCATTGAGCTGCTGGCGGCCATCCCGAGCATCGTCTACGGCATGTGGGGCCTGTTCGTGTTCGCCCCGCTGTTCGCCGAATATTTCCAGACGCCGGTGGGCGAAGTGCTGTCGGGCATTCCTATCGTCGGCGAGCTGTTCTCCGGCCCGGCCTTCGGCATCGGCATTCTGGCCGCCGGGGTGATCCTGGCTATCATGATCATTCCTTACATCGCCGCAGTGATGCGCGACGTGTTCGAACAGACCCCGGTGATGATGAAAGAGTCGGCCTACGGCATCGGCTGCACCACCTGGGAAGTCATCTGGCGCATCGTGCTGCCGTTCACCAAAAACGGCGTCATCGGCGGCGTGATGCTGGGTCTGGGCCGAGCGCTGGGGGAGACCATGGCGGTAACCTTTATCATCGGCAACACCTACCAGCTCGACAGCGCTTCGCTGTACATGCCGGGCAACAGCATCACCTCGGCGCTGGCCAACGAATTCGCCGAAGCCGAGTCCGGCGTGCACACCGCCGCACTGATGGAGCTGGGCCTGATTCTGTTTGTTATCACCTTTATCGTGCTGGCGCTGTCGAAACTGATGATCATGCGTCTGGCCAAGAATGAGGGGCGTTAACATGGCGACGATGGATATGCAAAACGCAGTCGTTCTGGCGGAAAGCCGCCGCAAAATGCAGGCCTGGCGCCGGCAGAAAAACCGCCTCGCGCTGTTCCTGTCGATGGCGACCATGGCGTTCGGGCTGTTCTGGCTGATCTGGATCCTTATCGCCACCGTGACCAAAGGCTTCGACGGCATGTCGCTGGCGCTGTTCACCGAGATGACCCCGCCGCCGAACACCGCGGGCGGCGGCTTGGCCAACGCCATCGCCGGCAGCGGCCTGTTGATCCTGTGGGCGACCATTTTCGGCACGCCGCTGGGCATCATGGCCGGTATTTACCTGGCGGAATACGGACGTAAATCCTGGTTGGCGGAAGTGATCCGCTTTATCAACGATATTCTGTTGTCTGCACCGTCGATCGTGGTGGGCCTGTTCGTTTACACCATTGTGGTGGCGAAGATGGAACACTTCTCCGGTTGGGCCGGCATCGTGGCGCTGGCGCTGCTGCAGGTGCCGATCGTCATTCGCACCACCGAGAACATGCTGAAACTGGTGCCGGATACGCTGCGCGAGGCCGCTTATGCGCTGGGCACGCCGAAATGGCGCATGATTTCCGCCATCACGCTGAAGGCGTCGGTGTCCGGCATCATCACCGGCGTGCTGCTGGCGATTGCGCGTATTGCGGGGGAAACGGCACCGCTGCTGTTCACCTCGCTGTCGAACCAGTTCTGGAGCACCGACCTGATGCAGCCGATCGCCAACCTGCCGGTGACCATCTTCAAATTCGCCATGAGCCCGTTCGCCGAATGGCAACAGCTGGCCTGGGCCGGGGTGCTGTTAATCACCCTGTGCGTACTGTTACTGAATATCCTGGCGCGCGTGATTTTCGCCAAGAAAAAGCATTCATAAAATTTTGAGCGCCGCTTTGGCGGCGCTGATGAAAAGAGAGAAGTCTTGATGAGTATGGTTACTGACGCTTCCAGCAGCAAAATTCAGGTACGCGATCTGAACTTCTACTACGGCAAATTCCATGCGCTGAAGAACATCACGCTGGATATCGCCAAGAACAAGGTCACCGCGTTTATCGGCCCATCCGGCTGTGGCAAGTCCACCCTGCTGCGCACCTTCAACAAGATGTACCAGCTGTACCCGGAACAGCGTGCGGAAGGCGGCATTCTGCTGGACGGCCAGAACATCCTGACCGACAACTCGGATATCGCGCTGCTGCGCGCCAAGGTCGGCATGGTGTTCCAAAAGCCGACGCCGTTCCCGATGTCGATTTACGACAACATCGCCTTCGGCGTTCGCCTGTTTGAAAAGCTGTCGCGCGCCGATATGGACGAGCGCGTGCAGTGGGCGCTGACCAAAGCGGCGCTGTGGAACGAAACCAAGGACAAGCTGCACCAGAGCGGCTACAGCCTCTCCGGCGGCCAGCAGCAGCGTCTGTGCATCGCCCGCGGCATCGCCATTCGTCCGGAAGTGTTGTTGCTGGATGAGCCTTGCTCAGCGCTGGATCCGATCTCCACCGGCAAGATTGAAGAGCTGATCAGCGAGCTGAAGGCTGATTACACCGTGGTGATCGTGACGCACAACATGCAGCAGGCGGCGCGCTGTTCCGACTCTACCGCATTTATGTATCTGGGCGAGCTGATCGAGTTCAGTGATACTGATAACCTGTTCACTGCGCCGCAGAAAAAGCAGACTGAAGATTACATCACTGGCCGTTATGGTTGATAGGAAGCATCATGGATAACCTGAATTTAAACAAACACATTTCCGGCCAGTTCAACGCAGAGCTCGAGCATATCCGCACCCAGGTGCTGACCATGGGCGGGCTGGTGGAGCAGCAGCTGACCGACGCCATCACCGCGATGCACAATCAGGATGGCGAGCTGGCCAAGCGCGTGATCGAAGGCGACGCCAAGGTCAACATGATGGAAGTGGCGATCGACGAAGCCTGCGTGCGCATTATCGCCAAGCGCCAGCCGACCGCCAGCGATCTGCGTCTGGTGATGGCGATCATCAAAACCATTTCCGAGCTGGAACGCATCGGCGACGTGGCGGACAAGATCTGCCGCACCGCGCTGGAGAAGTTCTCGCACCAGCACCAGCCGCTGCTGGTCAGCCTGGAGTCGCTGGGGCGCCACACCGTGCAGATGCTGCACGACGTGCTGGACGCGTTCGCGCGCATGGATCTGGACGAAGCGATCCGTATTTACCGTGAAGATAAAAAGGTCGACCAGGAATACGAAGGCATCGTACGTCAGCTGATGACTTACATGATGGAAGATTCGCGCACCATTCCGAGCGTGCTGACCGCGCTGTTCTGCGCCCGTTCTATCGAGCGTATCGGCGATCGTTGCCAGAACATCTGCGAATTTATCTTCTATTTCGTCAAAGGACAGGATTTCCGTCATTTGGGCGGCGACGCCCTGGAAAAGCTGCTGTCTCCGGGCGGTAAAGACGAAAAAGACGACTAACCCTTTCCGGGTAATATCCTTCCAAGGCGCGGTTTCCCGCGCCTTTATTCCATCTTAAGCTCGTAAAGATAAAAAGGTTATAAATATAGCTTTTTATATTATTTCCTGACCTATGTGGCGCTTGCTAGCTTATCCGCCAGCAGGACATCAACCACTTAGGAGCTTTCTATGAAACATCGCGCTTTGGCCTTAACGTTGTTAGCCAGTCTGACCGGTTTCGCCGCCGGCGCCGCGCACGCTGACAAACTTGACGATATCAAGCAAGCCGGCGTGGTGCGCATCGCGGTGTTCGACAGCAACCCGCCGTTCGGCTACATCGATCCGCAGAGCAAGAAGCTGGTGGGCTACGATGTGGATGTCGCCGACGCGATCGGCAAAGCGCTGGGGGTGAAAGTGGAGCTGCGCGCCACCAACCCGGCCAACCGCATTCCGCTGCTGGTGTCGAAGAAGGTTGACCTGATTGCCGCCAACTTCACCATTACCGACGAGCGCGCCAAGGAAGTGAACTTCAGCGTGCCGTACTTCGCCACTGGCCAGAAATTCATCGCCCGCAAAGGCGTGTTGAAAACGCCGGAAGACATCAAGAAGCTGCGCATCGGCGCGGATAAGGGCACGGTACAGGAAATCACCCTGCGCGAGCGTTTCCCGACGGCGAAAGTGATCTCCTACGATGATACCCCGCTGGCGTTCGTGGCGCTGCGTAACGGCAACGTGCAGGCGATCACTCAGGACGACGCCAAGCTGGTCGGCCTGCTCGGCAACCTGCCGGCGGCGCAAAAGGCGGAGTTTGAAATTTCGCCGTTCAGCCTGACCAAAGAGTATCAGGGCGTCGGTATTCCCAAGGGTGAAGATCGCCTGACCGCCGCGGTGAACGAGACGCTGATCAAGCTGGAAAAAGACGGCGAAGCGGTTAAGATTTACGATCGCTGGTTCGGGCCGGAAACCAAATCCGCTCAACCGCGCGGCGATTTCAAAATCGCGCCTTTGGATCAGCAACCAAAAGCCTGACTTAACCGCTTGCGGTGAGATAGGCACGGAGGGGCGCAGCTTGCTGCGCCCCTGATGCATTCTGCAAGACAAGGATTGAACATGAACCTGGACTGGCTGCTGGTGCCGCAATACCTGAGCTGGCTGTGGCACGGTTTTCTGCTGACGCTGTGGCTTTCCGCCTGTGCGGGGCTGGCGGCTACGCTGCTGGGCTTTGTGCTGGCGGCGATGCGCGACAGCAGCCTGCGGCCGTTGCGCTGGCTGGCGATGGGGTACAGCTCGCTGTTTCGCAATACGCCGCTGCTGGTGCAGCTGTTCTTCTGGTACTTCGCCGCCGGGCAGATCCTGCCGTCCGCCGCCATGCAGTGGCTGAACAGCGCCCATCAGGTTGGCCCGCTTGAGTGGCCGTCGTTCGAGTTTCTCGCCGGTTTCTTCGGCCTGACGCTGTACTCCACCGCCTTTATCGCCGAAGAGATCCGCTCCGGCATTCGCGGCGTCGCCGGCGGGCAGAAATATGCCGCTCAGGCGCTGGGGCTGACCGGCTGGCAGGCGATGCGCTATGTGGTGCTGCCGCAGGCGCTGAAAATCGCGCTGCCGCCGCTGCTGGGCCAATACATGAACGTGATCAAGAACTCGTCGTTGACCATGGCGATCGGCGTGGCCGAACTCTCTTACGCCTCGCGTCAGGTCGAAACCGAAACCCTGCGCACTTTCCAGGCGTTCGGCGTGGCGACGGTACTGTATATCGCCATCATCGCGCTGCTGGAAGGCTGGGGCATGTGGCGACAACAGCGTAAACCGCTGGGAGGGCATTGAGATGGATTTCAGCGTGATTCACGACAACCTGGGCTACCTGCTGTGGGGCACCTGGCCGGATGGGCCGCTGGGCGGCGCGGCGCTGACGTTGGCGATAAGCCTGATGGCCGGGGTCGCCTCGGCGGTGCTCGGCACCCTACTCGGCGTGGCGCTGGCGATGTCGCGCGGCATCGCCGCCGGGCTGCTGGCGGCGGTGTTGGGCTTTTTCCGCGCCATTCCGGTCATCATGCTGATCTTCTGGACCTATTTCCTGTTGCCGATGGTGTTTGGCGTCGAGATCCCGGAAATCACCACCGTCGTGTGCGCGCTGGCGCTGATCGCCTCGGCCTATCTGGCCCATGCGGTGAAAGCCGGCATCGCCGCGATCGGCCCTGGCCAGTGGCAGGCCGGGCTTTCTCTGGGGCTGACCCGCTGGCAGACGCTGCGCATGATCGTGCTGCCGCAGGCGCTGCGCATGATGGTGCCGTCGTTCATCAATCAGTGGATTTCTCTGATCAAAGACACCTCGTTGGCTTATATCGTCGGCGTTGGCGAACTGACCTTCCTGGCGACCCAGGTCAACAACCGCAGCATGGTCTACCCGATGGAAGTCTTCCTGTTCGTGGCGCTGGTCTATTTCGTGTTCTGCCTGGCGCTCGATCTGCTGGCCAACGCGGTCAACCGCCGCTTCGGCGCGCAAACCCGCGGCCTGAAGCGCTCCTGGCGCTGGTGGCGCAACAAGCCGCCGTTGCCGGCCAGTTAATCGGCCGTCAGCCGCCAGCCGCGTTCGCGCCACAGCGCGGGCAATTGAGCCAGGTCGTCAAACGTTGTCACCAGCGGGTGGTCGATCGGCGGGTTATGCGGATCGGCGCAGAAGTAAAAGACCGGGATGCCGGCATTGATGCCGGCCTGCGCGCCGGCGGGCGAATCGTCCACCAGGATGCAGCGCGTCACCGGCACCTGCATCTGTTCGGCGGCGTGAAACACGATCGCCGGGTCCGGCTTCCAGCGCTGAATGTCATAGCCGCTGAACAACCGGTCATCAAAATAAGGCAGCATGCCGGTCAGGCCGAGCGAGTGCTGCATCTTGCTGACCGGCCCGTTGGAGACGGTGCAGACTGGCACCGTCACCTGCGCCAGCAGCTCGCGGGCGCCGGCAATCTGTTGCAGTTCGCTGTCGAACAGCCGCGCCACTTCTTGCCGATACAGCGGCTCCAGCGTCTCTTTTGCCAGGTCCGTGCCCTGCTCGGCGTTGACCCGATCGATGATCTCGTACAGCTTCACCCCTTTGTATTTCTTGAATACCTCTTCCAGCGACAGATGAATGCCGTAGCGGGCGAACATATGGACATAGGCTTTGCTGCACAGCACTTCGCTGTCCACCAGCGTGCCGTCGCAGTCGAACAAAATGCAGTCAATCTGATTCATGCGGGACAGGTTCCTTCGGGTTAACGCCGCTGAGGCCGCTCAGCGATCACTTGATCAGGCTACGCGCCTTGAGATCGTGCAAAATCAGCGCGGCGACGTGTGAACACTGCGGCAGATCGCGGCTGTCGCACCACTTCAGCTCGGCGATTTCGGCGGCCGGCTGCAACTGCCCGGTAAAGTCGGCCTGGTAGCAACGAATGCGCACCTGAGTGCCGTCCTGCTTGCCGTCCGCCGGGCCGGTGAACTCGCCGTAAAACGCGATGGATTGCGGCTGCAGCGCAACGGTCAGCTCTTCGTCGATTTCGCGGCACAGCGCCTGCTCATCGGTTTCACCCGCTTCGCGCTTTCCGCCCGGTACATAAAACAGCGTCTTGTTGTGCGAGCGCACCAGCGCCACTTTGTCATCTTTCAGCGCGATCAACGCGAGCTTATCGATAAAGGTCGAAGACATGCGGGTTCCTGTTTTTTTAGCGGGTAGGGTAAGAGATGCGATAGGCCATTTTATCGGCCGTGTCGGCAAACGGCAACGCGGCGGGCTGTGATGGAGAATGAATGCCTGTAAATACAAGCCGTTGACGCGTTTAGCCGTAAAGACGGCGAAAAAAACCTGTGACCGGCGTCAAAAGCCCCATTTTTTGTTATAGGATAGCCGGCGACTGTCCATTCCCATTTTCGGAATTCTGATAATGACCAAACCAGTATCTGGCCTTGACGCTGAGCAAGGCTTGCTTGGGCGCGTGTTTAAACTCAAGCAACATGGCACGACGGCGCGTACGGAAACGATTGCCGGTATCACCACTTTCCTCACCATGGTGTATATCGTGTTCGTTAACCCGCAAATTTTGGGCGCGGCGGGCATGGATACCCAGGCGGTATTTGTCACCACCTGTTTGATTGCCGCCTTCGGCAGCATCTTTATGGGCCTGCTGGCGAACCTGCCGGTGGCGTTGGCGCCGGCGATGGGCCTGAACGCCTTCTTCGCCTTCGTGGTGGTCGGCGCGATGGGCATCTCCTGGCAGGTGGGCATGGGCGCCATCTTCTGGGGCGCGGTCGGCCTGCTGCTGCTGACCATTTTCCGCATTCGCTACTGGATGATCGCCAACATTCCGGTCAGCCTGCGGGTCGGCATCACCAGCGGCATCGGTCTGTTCATCGGCATGATGGGGCTGAAAAACGCCGGCATCGTGGTGGCCAACCCGGACACGCTGGTGGCCATTGGCAGCCTGACCTCGCACAATGTGCTGCTGGGGGCACTCGGCTTCTTCATCATCGCCGTGCTCTCTTCGCGCAACTTCCACGCGGCGGTGCTGGTATCGATCGTGGTCACCACCCTGATCGGCTGGATGCTGGGCGACGTGAAATATGGCGGCCTGTTCTCCTTGCCGCCGAGCATCACCTCGGTAGTGGGCCAGGTCGACGTGGCCGGCGCGCTGAACATCGGGCTGGCCGGGGTCATCTTCTCGTTTATGCTGGTGAACCTGTTCGACTCCTCCGGCACCCTGATCGGCGTCACCGATAAAGCCGGTTTGACCGACAATCAGGGCAAGTTCCCGCGCATGAAGCAGGCGCTGTACGTTGACAGCATCAGCTCGGTGGCCGGTTCGCTGGCGGGCACTTCTTCCGTAACCGCTTACATCGAAAGCTCATCCGGCGTCGCCGTGGGCGGCCGCACCGGTTTGACGGCGGTGGTCACCGGCCTGCTGTTCCTGCTGGTGATCTTCCTGTCGCCGCTGGCGGGTATGGTGCCGGCGTATGCCGCCGCCGGCGCGCTGATCTACGTCGGCGTGCTGATGACCTCCAGCCTGGCGCGGGTGAAATGGGACGATCTGACCGAAGCGGTACCGGCGTTTGTCACCGCGGTGATGATGCCGTTCAGCTTCTCGATCACCGAAGGCATTGCGCTCGGCTTTATCTCCTACTGCGTGATGAAGCTCGGCACCGGCCGCTGGCGTGAAATCAGCCCGTGCGTGGTGGTCGTGGCGCTGCTGTTCGTGCTGAAGATCGTCTTCGTCGACGGCCATTGACAGCCAAAGGGCCGACGTCCGTCGGCCCTGAAACCCTAGACTCCCGGCGTCGCATCCGGCGCCCGATCCAGCACCCATTGCAATGGCCGCCTGAAGCGCGCCTGCCAACTGCCGGCGGCATCCTCCCCTTGGGCGAAGTGCAGCGTCTGCACCTGATTATCCTCTCCGAACAGATTGGCGAAGTGCAATGCCAGCGCCTGCTCGCTGAAGTTCTGCCGATCGTAATACGCCATCACGATTTTCTTTTTCGCCGCCAGCGACTGCTGGGCCGGCTTGATCTCGCCGTTGGGGGCGATCAATAGCGCGCCGGCGTAAAACTGCGGGTACTTCGCGATCAGATTGGCGGCGTGCAGCGCACCCTGGCCGCGAGCGCTGAGATAAATCCGCTGGGGGTTCAGCTTTAACTGTGGAGCCAGCTGTTGCACCGTACGCTGAAGGGCGGCCTGGGTGCTTTCGTCGCTGTAATTCGACCAGCGGAAGCTGTTTTCCGACAACATCTGCGTGCCGTTGATCTCGATATAGGCCACGCCCATTTCGCCGAACAGCAGCCGTTCCTCGGGGCTGATGGCGGCGGCCTTGCCGTAGGTATGCAGGAAGATCACCGTTGGCCAACCTTCGGGCGGCGCTTCACCGTCCGGTATCGCGTAGCTGGCTTTGCCTTCATAGCGGCGGGCGTGCTGCAGATAGCGCGCTTTGGTGGCGGCCAGAATGGATTGGTAGGTGGCGGAATGCTGGATGCTGTTGAAGGCGTCGTCCTCCAGCAGATTGTAGTAGTACCACAGGCCGCGATCGGCGCTCAGCTGCAGATAGCGCTCCGCCAGCTCGGTTTGCCCTTTCTCCGCCGACGATACCGCCAACTGGTAGGGGGCCCAGACGTTGCGGCCGTCTTCGCGCATCAGCGTCAGGTACAGCGACATGGCGCCCAGCTTTTTATCTTCCTGGTTTTGCGCGGATCGCGACAGTTGGGCGTTAAGCGCACTGTGCGCAGGCAGCTCCAGCGGCTCTTCACCGGCGGGATAACGCATGTCTGCGGCGAAAGCGGGACTGGTGATGGAAACGAAAAATAACGCTAAAATGAAAAAATACATGATGCTATGGCTTTAATTTCAATAAATTGGCGGACTTCATGTCCTGTTGCGGCGCCCTGCGGGCGCCGCGAGACCGTCATTCCACGCGGCGAATGAAATCGCTGAACGCGGACAGCTGGCCGGTCAGGAAATCCAACGTTCCCTGATCGCTCAGTTCACCGGCCTGTTCATCGACCTTGTTCTGGATCACGCCGCCCATAAACTCGGGCTTGTTCATCACCATCGCATCCAGGAACACCAGGATCTGGCGCAGGTGGTACTGGCAGCGCGCGCCGCCGATGGGCCCCATCGAGCTGGTTTGAATGGCCACCGGCTTGCCGGCCAGCGGTTGATTCGGCAAGCGAGACAACCAGTCGATGGCGTTTTTCAACCCGCCGGGCACGGAATAGTTGTATTCGGGGGTGACGATGATCACGCCGTCGGCCTGGCGGATCTGCTCTGCTATCGCTTCGACCGCGGCAGGGAAACCCTCACCCTGTTGCATGTCGGCGTCGTACAGCGGGATATCGCGGATGGAAGGCAGCGCTTCAATGGTGACACCCTGCGGAGCCAGGCCTGGCAGGGCGCGGGCCACCATGGCGTTGTAGGAGCCTTTGCGCAGGCTGCCGAGCAGAGTGACGATTTTTAAGGCTTGGTCTGACATGATGATTCTCCCTTTCGAATGAGCAGATTCAGCGGACAACATGGGCGAATAGTAGGCTAAAGCTCGGGTCGAGAATAGGCGATTGCTCAACATTTAGCTGTTTTTACAAATTACGGCAGAAATTCGTGCGGTAAAAACGGCTTTATCCGCCTTGCGCCACGTTAACCGGGCGTCTTCAGGCCCGTCAGTTTGACGAATCGCGAGGACGCCGCCGGGCTGCGGGGCGAGATTTCCCCGTCTTTGTGCAGGCCGCGGCGCTCTTCGTAGCGCCAGCACAGCAGGCGATCCAGCCCGGGGCTGCCGGCGCAGGCCCAGCTCAGGTATTCATCGGCGTCGCTCATCACCTGAACGTCCGGCGTGGCGCTGGAGCGCAGGTGCCCGGAGAACGGATGCAGACGCAGCGTAGACTGGCCGCTGTTGCCCAGGCCGGAAATTTTCAGCACGCTTTGCCGGATGCTCCACAGCTGAGTTTCCGCCTCCAGCCGATCGTCCTGCGCGCCGATCCAGGCACTTTCCGCCGGCGTCTGATGCGCGTGTTGCAGCGCGCTTTGCCGGGTGCCGCGCGCCCGCATCACTTCGATATCCAGTCCGACTTTACCTTCGTCGCTGAGCAGCACGCCCACGGTGTTGCTGGCGTAGGCGAGGCTAAAATCGGGCAGCTGATGATCGGCGAAGCAGGGGCGGCCGGTCGGGGTGGTGGCTATAGGGGGAAGCGTCGGCAGGCCGTACAGGTAAAACATCATTTCGGCGAGCAGAATGCGCCCTTGCAGGTAACGCGTGCGGCGCTTAACGGAAAAGGTGCGGGTGGCGGCTATCACTTCGTCGGAGAGTCTCTGGGTATCCAGGACAGCGGAGGCCGGGGTCCATCGGGCAAAATGACACGCCATTGTTCACTCCATGACAGAGGGTCGCTAAGAACGCAGGGGTGTTAGATTAAGACTAAGTTGAGGATTTATCATCAAAAAACACTATGCGGATTATCCGATTTGTTGGCTTTTGCGCTGTGCAGGAGGGGATGGGGGCATGCAAGGCGAAGGTTATTCAGACCTCAAATCGCGTTGCGTAACGGGGTCGTGCATAAAATTAATCAGTTCCGAAGCCAGCCGCTTTCGAATCGACGGCGTCCAATGAACCCATAAAATATCGCCTGATAAGAAAAAGTTGGCGGAGAGAGCAGGATTCGAACCTACGACACGATGACTCGTGTGGATTTAAGAAACGGTTAGTTTCTTAAATCTGGCTTAAACCACTCGCCCACCTCTCCGCATTCGTTTGTTGGAAATATAAAACCACATAATAAAAATGGTTAAAATAACCTGAACTTGAAAATGTGAGCAAACCCACAAAAACCCTATTTATTGTGGGTGTTTATTAATTATCAGAGTCAGGTCACTAAATTTACATTAGCTATTGTTATAAAAAGTTGGCGTCATTGGCTACGAATAGGGAAGAAGGGTATGCCAGATCTCGAATTAATGCCGCTGCAAAGCGCCGATTTTTATAAGACAGCTGAACGTGTTGTTTTTAAAGAATATAAATGTAACTGCAAAAAAGGTTGGAAGGGTGAAGATCGCTTTATTGTCTACAAAGCCGATCAGAATGGGATCGCTGAGGTTATCAACAATGAGGTTTCAAATAACAACGTTGAAGACCTCATCGCGCTGGCATCGTCTTTTTTGACGGATAAGGTGGTGATTTCCGGTGGGCATACCGTGGTTAATTTGGACGATCGTTTTTCTGTCAGCAGTGAAGTGGAAAAGTCCGCGCGCTTCTGCATCGACTACATTGCCGAATCCATCAGACGGCTCAGTGTTCAGCCTGACTTCTTGATGGAAATAAATGATTTCTATATGGAAAAAAGTGATGGCAGCGAGATAGACGGCGCTAACGAATTCAGGAAGATGGCGACATCGCCGTACATTATTCCGGAAAAAATAAACGACTACATTCTGGCGTCGAATCAACGTCATGGCATTGATATCAAAGCATTTTATGTTAGTGAGAAAAACATGGCGGATCGCTTTAAACGCCACATTAAAAACCGTATGGATAAAGAGGCGTATTTTCAGCGCCAAGACGGAAATGTGAAGATGACGGTGGGTGAACACGCGTTCGATATCATCAAGGAAAATAAACCGACCTGCGCGGCGGGAAATGCCGCGACGTTCAGGGCTATTCGGTATCGCATTTCCTCCAATAAAATCTTTGATAATTACACGTCGCATATTGGTGTTTTTCCGCTGTGTTCACGCGTCAACGTGCTTAACGGCTATCGTGCGGCCGCAACTTTTTACGATAACTTCACTTTGCCTTCTTTACTGGTCTTCTTCGGCAAATCCTGTTTCGAATGACATTTTTGTGCCAGCTGGCTATGCGTCACGCATAGCCATGATGGTCGAGCATCATCATGAAAATCTCACACCTGTATTGGCCTGTCACTTTCTTCTCCACGGCATTCGGCGCCGGGATTTTCTTTTTGCCACAGGCGGTGGGGCCGGGCGTGCTGGGGATGAACGTGTTCATGCTGTTTATCGTTATCGCCATGTCGGTATCGATGATGGCGCACTATCTTTTTTTCAAATTCATCATTTCGCACCCGGAGAAAGATTTCCTGGCGGCATCATCGACATTTATCGGCGAGCGGGCAGCGGCAATCGTCTGTGTGCTGTTTATTTTGTCGATGATTATTATCGTGCTGATAAATTTCATCACCTTGGTCAACGTCGTCGCGTCTTTTTTCCACAACGGATTCTGGGTCAGGGGCGGCATTTCGCTGTTGCTGAGTGCCGCGCTGTCGGTGGCATGGTTGGCGTTTAGTCAGCGAATCGAGCACCTGATTTCCAGAATGGCACTGGTTTCTATCGTACTGGTGGCGATCCTGGCGGTGTTTTTCCTGTTACAACCTGCGGTGGGGCAGCAGGCGGTGCAGGCGCCGCCTGGCATTTCATTGCAGACGTGGCTGCTGCTGCCGATTTTTCTTTTTACATTTAACTTTACCCCGTGCATCCAGCGCTTTGCGAAAAGCGCCTTACGACCGCAGGCGCGCAGTATTCTGTTTGGCAAGGTACTGATCATGGCGTTTATCGTCATGATCGTTATCGCCATCAGCCGTTTGCTGACGCTGGATGACATCTCAATCATTAACAGCCGCAATGTGGATGCGCTGTTTTATACCGCCGGTTTGACCGGCAACGCCACGGCGTGGTTAGGCGCTGCCCTGTTGCTGTGTTTACTGACCGGCGGCGCCTATATCGGCACGTTGACCGGCGTGATCGATGGCATTACGTCCTTCGGCGTGGCGGGCAAAAAGAGAATCATCGCAGGGAATATCGTTGTCTGTACGTTTATTGGCGCGATCAACCCGAGCATTATCAAGATCATCTCGGGCTGGTCGATACCCGTTATCGTGATGACCGTCTTTTTCATCCCATCACTGTATTTTTTGCTACGGGGCGACGGCAGGCAAAAGGGGATCGGCGTCGTCGTGCTGGGCTGCGGGATCGCGGTAATCGCAACGTTGTTGGTGTAAAGCGGCACGCTTAATCCAGCACCAGCCTATCGCCGGTGGCCGGCGCGATCCCTTCCGGCAGCCATAGCCGGCCCCAGGCGCCGGTACAGTGGCAGCCCATAATCTTTTCCGGCTGATGCTGGCGCAAAAAACGGCGGACGCGCCAGAGCGTGCGCGGGGAAGCGCAGCGCAGATGAAAACCGCCGATCAAGGCGTGGATCCGATCGATCCCGGTGATTTGCTGGCAATGGCGCACGATATTCACGATCCCGCGGTGCCCGCAGCCGGTCACGATCACCAGACCGCGATCTGATTTGTAAATCAGCACCCCTTCGTCGATAACGTAATCTACCGCTGCGTTCTCCCCGGCGATCACCCCGTAGGCGCGGGGTGCGGGCACCGCGATTTCGCCTGACCACATAAAGCGATCGCCGATCGCCAGCGGTTCGCGGCTGTATTGCATGCGGTGGCGCGAGTAGTCGATATCCAAAGAGAGCTTTTTGATTTTCCGAGTGTGGCCCAGCACCTTCAGCGCCGTATAGCGCTCATCGCCGACCTGCGGGTGGCAGATGATACGGCTGTTGTCTGGCAGCCAGGCGACGCCGCCGCAGTGGTCATAGTGGCCGTGGGAGAGCACCGTCGCGGTGATACGGGAGAGATCGACACCCATCAGCGCCGCATTGCGCAGAAAGCTGTCGTCGGGGCCGGTATCGAACAGTATGGACGTCGTATCATCCTCAATCAGCAGGCTTAACCCGGCCTTGGCCTGCAATAGCGGGTTGGCGCCGGCGGCGCGGCGGTTTTCCAGCAGTACCCTGAGGGTCAATGCCATGTTGACTCGTTCCTGAGAGAGATTCCTGACTGGCCAGTATAGCGCGGGACGCTGCGGCGGCTCTGTGAGCCGGCGCGCAGAGCGAGAGCGGAAAAGAAAAACGGCCGGAACAAGGGCTTGTCCCGGCCGTGAAGGCGTCTGGCGGTGTTACTTGCCGATACAGAAGCTGGAGAAAATGCGGCCCAGCAGATCGTCGGAGGTGAATTCGCCGGTGATTTCGCTCAGGGCCAGCTGCGCCTGGCGCAGTTCCTCGGCCAGCAGCTCCCCCGCGTAAGCGCTCACTAACTGTTCTTTGCCCTGCACCAGGTGCTGCGCCGCCAGTTCCAGTGCCTGCAGGTGGCGGCGGCGCGCCAGGAAGCCGCCTTCCATGTTGCTGGTGAAGCCCATGCTCTGTTTAAGATGATCGCGCAGCACATCGACGCCTTCGCCGGTGCGGGCCGACAGGCGAATAAGTGAGTGGTTATTCACTTCCGTCAGACCCAGCGTTTCACCGGTGATGTCGGCCTTATTGCGCACCACGGTGATCGGTAGCGTGCCTGGCAGGCGCGCCATAAACTCCGGCCAGATCTCCGCCGGCTCGGTGGCGGCGGTGGTGGTACCGTCAACCATAAACAGCACCCTGTCGGCCTGTTCGATCTCGTTCCATGCACGTTCGATGCCGATGCGCTCCACTTCGTCGCTGGCGTCGCGCAGGCCGGCGGTGTCGATGATGTGCAGCGGCATGCCGTCGATATGGATATGTTCGCGCAAGACGTCGCGGGTGGTGCCGGCGATATCGGTGACGATCGCCGCCTCGCGCCCGGCCAACGCATTGAGCAGGCTCGATTTGCCGGCGTTGGGGCGCCCGGCGATCACCACCTTCATCCCTTCACGCAGCAGGCTGCCCTGGCGCGCTTCACCGCGCACGTTGTCCAGATCCGCCATCACGTCGTTGAGCTGCGCCTCGATTTTACCGTCGGACAGGAAGTCGATTTCCTCGTCCGGGAAGTCGATCGCCGCTTCCACGTAGATTCGCAGGTGAGTGAGCGCTTCCACGAGCTGGTGGATGCGGGTGGAGAACGCGCCCTGCAGCGAGTTCATCGCCGAACGCGCCGCCTGCTCGGAGCTGGCGTCGATCAGATCGGCAATCGCTTCGGCCTGCGCCAGATCGAGTTTGTCGTTGAGAAACGCCCGCTCGGAGAACTCGCCCGGCCGCGCGATGCGCACGTCGGGCAGCGCCAGCACGCGCTTGAGCAGCAGATCGAGGATCACCGGCCCGCCGTGGCCCTGCAGTTCCAGCACGTCTTCGCCGGTAAAGGAGTTCGGCCCCGGGAACCACAGCGCGATGCCCTGATCGAGGGTGGCGCCCGTGGCGTCGCGGAACGGCAGATAGTCAGCGTAGCGCGGCTTCGGCAGCTTGCCGAGCAACGCCAGGGCGACGTCTTTGGCCTTGCTTCCGGAAATGCGCAGAATGCCGACGCCGCCGCGTCCCGGCGGGGTGGCTTGGGCTACGATGGTATCGGTGGTGCTCATAACGGTTCTCTCTGACGATTAAGATGCAAAAAGGCGGTCTAATGACCGCCTTTGGGGTGACTGCAAGGGTCGGCGCGCCGAACCCCTACAATACGCTTAGCTTTTTTTCTTGTCGCGGCTGTGCAGACCGCGTTTTTCCAGACCACGGTAAATCAGCTGCTGCTGCAGGATGGTCACCAGGTTGCTGACGATGTAGTACAGCACCAGACCGGACGGGAACCACAGGAAGAACACTGTGAAGATCACCGGCATGAAGGTCATGATTTTCTGCTGCATCGGGTCAGTCACGGTGGTCGGCGACATCTTCTGGATGAAGAACATCGTCACGCCCATCAGGATTGGCAGGATGTAGTACGGGTCTTGCGCCGACAGGTCATGGATCCACAGGGCGAACGGCGCGTGGCGCAGCTCGACCGAACCCATCAGCATGTAGTACAGCGCCAGGAAGATCGGCATCTGAATGATCAGCGGCAGGCAGCCGCCGAGCGGGTTCACTTTCTCCGCCTTGTACAGCGCCATCATCTCTTGGCTCATGCGCTGCTTGTCATCGCCGATGCGTTCGCGCATCGCCTGCAGCTTCGGCTGCAGCATGCGCATTTTCGCCATCGAGGTGTACTGCGCCTTGGTCAGCGGGTACATGATGCCGCGCACGATGAAGGTGATGATGATGATGGAGAAGCCCCAGTTGCCGATAAAGCCGTGGATGAACTTCAGCAGTTTGAACAGCGGCTGGGAGATGAACCACAGCCAGCCGTAATCCACGGTCAGGTCCAGGTGCGGCGCCAGTTGGGCCATCTGGTCCTGCAGCTCCGGGCCGACCCACAGGGTCGCGTTCAACTGCTGCTGAGCGCCAGGCTGCACCACGACCGGGGTAGATTTGAAGCCGATGGTGGACAGGTTGTCACCCGGTTTGGCGGTGTAGAAGGTGTTGTCACCCTTGGTCGCCGGTACCCACGCGGTGGCGAAGTACTGCTGCAGCATGGCGACCCAACCGTCTTTGGTGGTGACGCTCAGGTTTTCGTCTTTGTCGAACGCGTATTTCTGGTACTTGTCCTCGCTGGACGAGTACGCCGCGCCGCGGAAGGTGTGCAGCGCGAAGTTGCTGCTGCCGGTATCGCGGTGCTTAGGCAATTCGGTGGTCTGCTTCAGCTGGCCGAACAGGGTCAGCTCCAGCGGCGCCGCGCCTTTGTTGTCGATGCTGTAATCCACGCCGACCGCATAGTGGTTGCGTTTGAGCACGAAGGTCTTGGTGTAGACCGCGCCGTCTTTATCGGTGTAGGTCAGCGGGATGCGCAGCTCGTCCTGGCCTTCCGGCAGGGTGTAACTGTCCTGCGCCGCTTGGTACAGCGGGCGTTCGCCGTTGGCCGGGTTGTCCGGACCGTTTTTACCGGTCAGGCCGCTTTGCGCCTGATAGACGAACGACGGAGTGGTTTCCAGCAGTTGGAACGGAGTCGATGAACCCAGAGTTTCCGGGTAGGCCAACAGTTTAGCCTGCTCGATATCGCCACCACGGGTGTTGATGGTCAGTGACAGCACGTCGGTGTTCACGGTAATCAGCTTACCCTGACCACTGGCTGGCACGGCCTGGCTGGCGGCATCACCGGCTACTGCGTTCGAAGTCTGTTGCGTGGTCTGTGCGGCCGGCTGCGGAGCGTTGTCCGTTTGCCATGCCTGCCAGATCATGAAAGACACGAACAGCAGAGCGATGAGGAGAAGATTGCGTTGCGAATCCATCGTTAGTGTTCTCTGTTATCGTCGGTTTTTGGCGGCACCGGATCATCGCCACCTGGGTTCAAAGGGTGGCATTTTAATACGCGTTTCAATGCTAACCAACTGCCTTTTATCATGCCAAACCTGCTTAATGCCTCAATTGCGTAATGAGAGCATGTCGGCTGGAAGCGACAACGAGGCCCTAGCAGCGGACTGATGACGAGCTGATAGGCCCGCACCAGCCCGATCAGGATGCGGGAGCCTGGCGACAGTGGCGACGCCATAATTTATCCAAAGCTTCCGTCAGCGCGCGGTTATCCAAATCCGCTATCCCCTTTTTGGCCACCACGACAAAATCCATCGCCGGTAATTCGTGCTGGCGCAGGCGGAAGCTTTCGCGGGTTAGGCGTTTGATCCGATTACGCTCGTGCGCGCGTTTGACGTGTTTTTTGGCGACGGTAAGACCGATGCGGGGATGCCCCAGCTGGTTCAGGCGGCCGAGGATGGTGATTTGCGGCGTGCCAGCCCGTTGTGGCTGCTGGAAGACGAAAGTGAAATGAGTGGGAGTTAACAAACGTAACTCCCTGGGAAAAGCGAGCTTAACCACTCAGCGGGTTAGCTTTATTACTTAGAAACAGTCAGACGAGCACGGCCTTTCGCACGACGGCGGGCCAGAACTTGACGACCATTTTTGGTGGCCATACGAGCACGGAAACCGTGGCTACGGTTGCGCTTCAATACGGACGGTTGGAAAGTGCGTTTCATAGCGATTTCTACCTAAACTTAAAATAATTACTGATCAGTAAACGCGTTTGGCTACTCGGCGTGAAGATGACCGACGCCTCAATCGCAATACATAAAGAAGCGGGATTGTAATAATTGTACAGTCCTGAGTCAATTCGCATCGCGCCAGCCTACCTGGTTGTCTGCCAATAACGGAACAAAATCCGGTCTTGGCCCGTGGTCACCGCAGAATCCTGTCTGGCTAATGACGCACCATAAGGAACCAGGTATCACACGTAGGGCGAAGATTATACGGACTCGGGGTGAAATCGCAAGGATCCCCGTGAGATCCTTTGCGCGCGATCCCAGGATCCGACGTGGATAACAGGGTATAACCGGTTGACAATGTAAAAAACGCGGCGCAGCGGCCGGGATCTGCGCGGTCATTCGGCGCCGGCGGCGAAAAGATCGCCGCCGGCCGCGGCCTGTGGATAAAATGGATCTAATCTGTGAGGAAGGGGAGGATCTCTTGCGCGGATTGCGCTATGATCCGTCATTCCGATCGCGATCCCTCATGCCGGGATCGTGAGGGACACAAACCGTGAAAGGCGGTTCGCATCCCCCACAGGCAAACAGCCGATGCCGGGTATGTGTCAAAAATCATGAGTTATAAAAAAGTTGCCCGTTTCTTTTCTTTATTGATCTTGTTCGAGTGGAGTCCGCCGTGTCACTTTCGCTTTGGCAGCAGTGTCTTGCCCGATTGCAGGATGAGTTACCTGCCACAGAATTTAGTATGTGGATTCGCCCATTGCAGGCGGAACTGAGTGACAACACCCTGGCGCTGTACGCGCCTAACCGTTTTGTGCTGGATTGGGTTCGCGATAAGTACTTAAACAATATCAATGGTCTGCTGAATGATTTCTGCGGCACGGAAGCGCCTTTGCTGCGTTTTGAAGTCGGCAGCAAGCCGATCACGCAGGTGATCAGCCAGACCGTGACCGCCAGCGTCAGCAGCGCCCCTGCGGCCCCGGCGGCGCGCACGGCCGCGCCTTCGCGCCCGAGCTGGGACAACGCGGCGGCGCAGCCCGAGCTCTCTTACCGCTCCAACGTCAACCCCAAACACACCTTCGACAACTTCGTCGAGGGTAAGTCAAACCAGCTGGCGCGCGCGGCGGCTCGCCAGGTGGCGGACAATCCGGGCGGCGCCTACAACCCTTTGTTCCTGTATGGCGGCACCGGCCTGGGTAAAACTCACCTGCTGCACGCGGTCGGCAACGGCATCATGGCGCGCAAGGCCAACGCCAAAGTGGTCTACATGCACTCGGAACGCTTCGTACAAGACATGGTCAAAGCGTTGCAGAACAATGCCATCGAAGAGTTTAAGCGCTACTACCGTTCGGTCGACGCGTTGCTGATCGATGACATCCAATTCTTCGCCAACAAGGAGCGTTCGCAGGAAGAGTTCTTCCATACCTTTAACGCCCTGTTGGAAGGCAATCAGCAGATCATCCTGACTTCGGATCGCTACCCTAAAGAGATCAACGGGGTGGAAGATCGTCTGAAGTCCCGCTTCGGCTGGGGGCTGACGGTGGCGATCGAGCCGCCGGAGCTGGAAACCCGCGTGGCGATCCTGATGAAAAAGGCCGACGAAAACGACATTCGCCTGCCGGGCGAAGTGGCGTTCTTCATCGCCAAGCGCCTGCGTTCCAACGTGCGTGAGCTCGAAGGGGCGCTGAACCGCGTGATCGCCAACGCCAACTTTACCGGCCGGGCCATCACCATCGATTTCGTGCGCGAAGCGCTGCGCGATCTGCTGGCGCTGCAGGAAAAGCTGGTCACCATCGACAATATCCAAAAGACGGTGGCGGAGTATTACAAGATTAAAGTCGCGGATTTGCTGTCCAAGCGGCGTTCGCGATCCGTTGCCCGCCCGCGCCAGATGGCGATGGCGCTGGCGAAGGAACTCACCAACCACAGCCTGCCGGAAATCGGCGATGCGTTTGGTGGCCGCGACCATACCACGGTGTTGCACGCCTGCCGGAAGATCGAGCAGCTGCGTGAGGAAAGTCACGACATCAAAGAAGATTTCTCCAATTTAATCAGAACATTATCTTCATAGCGCTATGAAATTTATCGTTGAACGTGAGCATCTGCTAAAACCGCTGCAACAGGTGAGCAGCCCGCTGGGCGGCCGCCCGACCTTGCCGATCCTGGGCAACCTGCTGTTGCAGGTGACGGAAGGCTCCCTGCTGCTGACCGGCACCGATCTGGAGATGGAGATGGTGGCGCGCGTCGCCCTGTCCCAGCCGCATGAGCCGGGCGCGACCACCGTGCCCGCGCGCAAATTCTTTGATATCTGCCGTGGCCTGCCGGAAGGGGCGGAGATCGCCGTCACGCTGGAGAGCGAGCGCATGCTGGTGCGATCCGGCCGCAGCCGTTTCTCGCTGTCCACGCTGCCCGCGGCGGACTTCCCGAACCTGGACGACTGGCAGAGCGAGGTGGAATTCACCTTGCCGCAGGCGACGCTGAAGCGCCTGATCGAAGCCACCCAGTTCTCGATGGCCCATCAGGACGTGCGTTACTACCTGAACGGCATGCTGTTTGAAACCGAAGGCGAAGAGCTGCGCACCGTCGCGACAGACGGCCACCGCCTGGCGGTGTGCTCGATGCCGATCGGCCAGCAGCTGCCGTCGCATTCGGTGATCGTGCCGCGTAAAGGGGTGATGGAGCTGGTGCGCTTGCTGGACGGCGGCGATTCGCTGCTGCAGCTGCAGATCGGCAGCAACAACATTCGCGCCCACGTCGGCGATTTCATCTTCACGTCCAAGCTGGTTGACGGCCGTTTCCCGGACTATCGCCGCGTCTTGCCGAAGAACCCGGACAAAACGCTGGAAGCCGGCTGCGATCTGCTCAAACAGGCGTTCGCCCGCGCGGCCATTCTCTCGAACGAGAAATTCCGCGGCGTGCGGCTGTACGTCAGCCAGAATCAGCTGAAGATCACCGCCAACAACCCGGAACAGGAAGAGGCGGAAGAGATCCTCGACGTCAGCTACGACGGCGCGGAGATGGAGATCGGCTTCAACGTCAGCTACGTGCTGGACGTGTTGAACGCGCTCAAGTGTGAAGACGTGCGCCTGCTGTTGACCGACTCGGTCTCCAGCGTGCAGATCGAAGACGGCGCCAGCCAGGCGGCGGCCTACGTTGTCATGCCAATGCGGTTGTAGTCTCGTTACCTTGAATTACAGCACCGTCATCGGTAAAGAGATTGCATGGCTCTGACGCGTTTATTGATTAAAGACTTCCGCAATATCGAGGCGGCGGATTTGGCGCTGGCGCCGGGATTCAACTTCCTGGTCGGCGCTAACGGCAGCGGCAAGACCAGCGTGCTGGAGGCGGTGTATACGCTCGGCCATGGCCGCGCCTTTCGCAGTCTGCAGGCCGGTCGGGTGATCCGCCACGACCAACCGGAGTTCGTGCTGCATGGCCGCATCGAAGGCGCGGAGCGCGAGCTATCGGTAGGATTGAGCAAGAGCCGTCAGGGTGACAGCAAAGTACGCATCGATGGCAGCGACGGCCACAAGGTGGCCGAGCTGGCGCAGCTGCTGCCCATGCAGCTGATCACCCCCGAAGGTTTTACCCTGCTGAACGGCGGGCCGAAATTCCGGCGCGCTTTCCTGGACTGGGGCTGTTTTCATAACGAACCCGGTTTTTTCACCGCCTGGAGCAACCTGAAACGGTTACTGAAGCAGCGCAATGCCGCGCTGCGCCAGGTGAGTCGCTATGCGCAGATCCGCGCCTGGGATCAGGAACTGATCCCGCTCGCGGAGCGCATCAGCGAATGGCGGGCGGAATACAGCGACGCGATCGCCGCGGATATCACCGCGACCTGCGCGCAGTTTCTGCCTGAATTCGCCCTGAGCTTCTCCTTCCAGCGCGGCTGGGACAAAGAGAGCGACTACGGCGAGCTGCTGGAGCGCCAGTTTGAGCGCGACAGGGCGTTGACCTATACCGCGGTGGGGCCGCATAAAGCGGACTTTCGCATTCGTGCCGACGGCACGCCGGTAGAGGATTTGTTATCGCGCGGTCAGCTTAAGCTGCTGATGTGCGCGTTGCGCTTGGCGCAGGGTGAGTTTCTCACCCGGCAGAGCGGGCGGCGTTGCCTGTATCTGATTGATGATTTTGCCTCCGAGCTGGACACCGGCCGTCGCCGGTTGCTGGCCGATCGCCTGAAAGCCACCCAGGCCCAGGTTTTTGTCAGCGCGGTCAGCGCTGAACAAGTGACCGACATGGCCGGTGAAAAGGGCAAGATGTTCCGCGTGGAACAGGGTAAAATAGAGGTTCAACCACAGGACTAAAATGAGCGAGAAACGTTGATGTCGAATTCTTATGACTCCTCAAGTATCAAGGTATTAAAAGGGCTGGATGCGGTGCGCAAGCGCCCGGGCATGTATATCGGCGATACCGATGACGGCACCGGTCTGCACCACATGGTATTCGAGGTTGTGGACAACGCTATCGACGAAGCGCTCGCGGGCCACTGTAGTGACATTCAGGTCACCATCCATGCCGACAACTCGGTATCGGTGCAGGATGATGGCCGCGGCATTCCGACCGGCATTCACCCGGAAGAAGGGGTTTCAGCCGCAGAGGTCATCATGACCGTGCTGCACGCCGGCGGTAAATTCGACGACAACTCCTATAAAGTTTCCGGCGGCCTGCACGGCGTGGGCGTCTCGGTGGTTAACGCCCTGTCGGAGAAACTGGAGCTGGTGATCCGCCGCGAAGGCAAAGTGCACGAACAAACTTACAGCCACGGCGAGCCGCAGGCGCCGCTGAACGTGGTGGGCGAAACCGAGCAGACCGGCACCATGGTGCGCTTCTGGCCGAGTCACCAAACTTTCACCAATGTGACCGAATTCGAGTACGACATTCTGGCCAAGCGTCTGCGCGAGCTGTCCTTCCTCAACTCCGGCGTGTCTATTCGCCTGAAGGACAAGCGCACCGACCGTGAAGACCACTTCCATTACGAAGGCGGCATCAAGGCGTTTGTCGAGTACCTGAACAAGAACAAAACCCCGATTCACCCGAACGTGTTCTACTTCTCCACCGTGAAAGACGACATCGGCGTGGAAGTGGCGCTGCAGTGGAACGACGGTTTCCAGGAAAACATCTACTGCTTCACCAACAACATTCCGCAGCGCGACGGCGGCACGCACCTGGTCGGTTTCCGTACCGCGATGACCCGTACGCTGAACAGCTACATGGAGAAGGAAGGCTACAGCAAGAAGGCCAAGGTCAGCGCCACCGGCGATGACGCGCGTGAAGGCCTGATCGCCGTGGTGTCGGTGAAGGTGCCGGATCCGAAGTTCTCTTCTCAGACCAAGGACAAGCTGGTCTCTTCCGAGGTGAAAACCGCGGTTGAAACGCTGATGAACGAGAAGCTGGTGGATTACCTGATGGAGAATCCGGGCGACGCGAAAATCGTGGTCGGCAAAATCATCGACGCGGCGCGCGCGCGCGAAGCGGCGCGTAAAGCGCGTGAGATGACCCGCCGCAAAGGCGCGCTGGATCTGGCCGGCCTGCCGGGCAAACTGGCGGACTGCCAGGAACGCGATCCGGCGCTGTCCGAACTGTACCTGGTGGAAGGGGACTCCGCGGGCGGCTCTGCCAAGCAGGGGCGCAACCGCAAGAATCAGGCTATCTTGCCGCTGAAGGGGAAAATCCTCAACGTCGAGAAAGCGCGTTTCGACAAAATGCTCTCTTCGCAGGAAGTGGCGACGCTGATCACCGCGCTGGGTTGCGGCATCGGCCGCGACGAGTACAGCCCGGACAAGCTGCGTTACCACAGCATCATCATCATGACCGATGCCGACGTCGACGGTTCGCACATCCGTACGCTGCTGTTGACCTTCTTCTACCGCCAGATGCCGGAAATCATCGAGCGTGGCCACGTGTTCATCGCACAGCCGCCGCTGTACAAGGTGAAGAAAGGCAAGCAGGAGCAGTACATCAAAGATGACGAGGCGATGGATCAGTATCAGATCGCCATCGCGATGGATGGCGCTACGCTGCACACCAATGCCAGCGCACCGGCGCTCGGCGGCGAGCAGTTGGAGAAACTGGTGGCCGAGCACTACGGCGTGCAGAAGCTGATTGGCCGCATGGAGCGCCGCTACCCGCGCGCGCTGCTGAACAGCCTGATCTACCAGCCGACGCTGAACGAAGGCGATCTCAGCGATGAAGCCAAGGTGAAAACCTGGATCGCGTCGCTGGTGCAGGCGCTGAACGACAAAGAGCAGCACGGCAGCAGCTATGACTTCGTGATCTTCGAGAACCGCGAGCGCCAGATGTTCGAGCCGGCGTTGCGCATCCGTACCCACGGCGTGGATACCGACTATAAGCTGGACTTCGATTTCATCCACGGCGGTGAATACCGCAAGATCTGCCAGCTGGGCGAGCAGCTGCGCGGGCTGATCGAAGAGGGCGCGTTCATTGAGCGCGGCGAACGCCGTCAGCCGGTAGACAGCTTCGAACAGGCGCTGGAGTGGCTGGTGAAAGAGTCGCGCCGCGGCCTGTCGGTGCAGCGTTATAAAGGTCTGGGCGAGATGAACCCGGAGCAGCTGTGGGAAACCACCATGGATCCGGAAAGCCGCCGCATGCTGCGCGTGACCGTCAAGGACGCCATCGCTGCCGATCAGCTGTTCACCACGCTGATGGGCGATGCGGTTGAACCGCGTCGCGCCTTTATCGAAGAAAACGCCCTGAAAGCGGCGAACATCGATATCTGATGCGTTAATGGCTGTGAAAATCCGCGCCGGGCGACCCGCGCGGATTTTTTTTTGGCCTTTTTTGGCGCTGACAGCCGAGGCTGAAACGCGTTAGCATGAATAAAAACCACTGGGAGAAGCGTTGAATGGCTATTGAACTGATTGCGATCGACATGGACGGCACGTTGCTGGATCCGCAGCACCAAATCACGCCGGCGGTAAAGCAGGCTATCGCGGCGGCGCGGCGCAAAGGGGTACACGTGGTGCTGGCCACCGGGCGGCCTTATGTCGGCGTGCAGGATTATCTGCGCCAGTTGGACATTCAGGGCCCCGGCGATTTCTGTATCACCTATAACGGCGCGCTGGTGCTGCGTGCGGTCGACGGCGCCTGCATTCTGCAAGAAACGCTGGGCTTTGAGGATTATCTGCATTTCGAGCAGATGGCGCGCGAGTTCGGCGTTCACTTCCAGGCGTTTGATTTCGATACCCTGTATACCCCGAACAAGGACATCGGCAAGTACACCATACACGAGGCGGAAATGACCGGTATTCCGCTGAAATACCGCAGCGTGGAAGAGATGGATCGCCAGATGCGTTTCCCGAAAGTGATGATGATCGACGAGCCGGAGCTGCTGGACCGCGCCATCGCGCGCATCCCGGCGGAAACGCGCGCGCGTTACACCATCCTGAAAAGCGCGCCTTATTTCCTCGAGATCCTGCACAAAAACGTCGATAAAGGCGCCGGGGTGAGAATGCTGGCCGAGCATCTCGGCGTGGCGCGGGAGAACATCATGACGCTGGGGGATCAGGCCAATGATACGGCGATGATCGAATATGCCGGCGTCGGCGTGGCGATGGGCAATGCCATTCCCGAGCTGAAAGCGGTGGCGCAGTTTGTCACCAGCGCCAATACCGAAGACGGCGTGGCGCGCGCTATCGAGAAGTTCGTGCTCAACGCCTGATAACGCGGGGCGCTGCGGCGCCCCTTTATACTTTCGCCAACACCCCTTTGGCGATCTGCAGATCCTGAATCGCCAAGCCGGTGAGATCGGCGATGGTGATGTGCTGCGGCTCGCGTCGTACCCGCCCTCCCTGCGCCAAGACGGCGCCAATTTCGACGATTGGCGTTGAAATCAGCCTATTTTGCCGATAAGCCGTCGCGATCTCGCCATAGTCCGCACACTGCGTCAGCGCATCGACCAGCAGCGCGTCTGCGCGGGCCACCAGCTCGGTCGCCAGTTCCTGCTTGCCGGGCGTGTCGGCGCCCACGGCGGTGATGTGCGTACCGGGCCGAATATCCGCCGCCTGCAATATCGGTTCGCGGCTGGGCGTGGTGGTCACGATCAGCTGACAGTGCGCCGCCAGTTCCGCCGCATTCTGCGTAACCCGCACCCGAAAACCCTCGGCTTCGGTATCGCGCCGATACGCCGCCAGCGCCTGTTCGTCTCGCCCCCACACCCACACCTCGCGGCAATCGGTCACCGGTTTCAGGCATTGCAGCTGCAGCCGCGCCTGCAGGCCCGTGCCGACAATGCCGATCGCCTGGATATGCGGCGGCGCGCACAGCTCGGCGACGATGCGGCCGGCCAGGGCGGTGCGCAGCGCGGTCAGCCAACCTTCATCTTGCAGCAGCGCCTGCGGCTCGCCGGTTTGGGCGGAGAACGCCATCATCAGCCCCTGATTGCTCGGCAGGCCGTGTTCGGCATTGCGATAGAAACCGGTAGAGATCTTGACCACGAACAGTTCGTCGCCTTCCAACCAGGCGGACTTGATGCAGCAGTCGCCGTCGGCCCGCTCGAACAGGAAATGCTGCACCGGCGGCTGTTGCACCCGCTGTTGCGAGTAGGCGATAAAACCCTGCTTCAGCAGCGGCGTTATGGTCTCGGCATCGAACGCGGCGAGGATTTGCTGCCGATTAAGGATGTGCATCGGCGATGGCCTTGAGGTATTTCTCCAGCACGATGTTCTTGCCGCACAGCACCACCGCCACCTTTTTACCCTGGTATTCCGGCGCCAGTTTGATCGCCGCCGCCAGCGCCACGCCGGCCGCGCCTTCGATAATCCAGCGATCGCTGGCGGCTATCCGGCGCATCGCGTGTTTAATCTCCGCCTCGCTGACCAGCACTTTGCGGTCGATCAGCTGTTGGCACAGCGGAAAGGTCACGGCGCCCGGCTCGACGCCGCCGGCGGTGCCGTCGGACAGGGTTTCTTGCTCTTCCACCGGGAAGATATGGCCCGCTTCCAGCGCGCTGTACAGGCTGGTGGCGTTTTCCGGCCAGCAGGCGATAAGCTGCGTGTTCGGCGACAGTTGCCGCAGAACGGTGCCGATGCCGGCGATATAACCCCCGCCGCCGACCGCCACGAACACGGCGTCCAGATCGGTGAGCTGTTCAACCAGCTCCATGCCGCAGGTGCCCTGGCCGGCGATCACCTGCTCGTCGTTATACGGCGAGATATAGGTTTTCCCCTGTTCGCGTGCGGCCTGTTCCCCCGCCAGTTCGGCGTTCAGCGCATCGCCCGGCACCAATTCCACGGTGCCGCCCAACGCGAGAATGGTGTCGAGCTTGATGCTCGCCGCCGTCTCCGGCGCATAAACCGTGACGCCAACGCCCATCAGTTGCCCCGCCAAAGCGACGGCCTGACCGTGGTTGCCGGTAGAGGCGGCGATCACGCCGCGCCGGCGTTGCTCGTTATCCAGCAGCCGCAGCTTGTTGCTGGCGCCGCGAAATTTAAAGGAACCGGTGTGCTGCAGGTGATCGCATTTCAAATACAGCTCGCAACCCAATTGCTGAGAAAGCAGCACGCTGCGCTCCAATGGCGTGACTCGCACCTGAGGGCGCAGTTGCTGATGGGCAGAAACAATGGCATCGAAAAGGGGGTTCATACCGGCTCCGGATTTTTTAGACTTAAAATCCATTTTGTACTTTTTTGTATGGATTGTAAACCCCGTCGGGCAACCCGGCCAGAAAGCGGAAATGGCGGGGGTACGGCATCGCGTATGCGGTGAAAATAAACATTACTGGGCGTTTAGCGGCACAATTTTTTATTTAATTGCGTTAAGTAAGGTGCCGCTGTGGGCGTATTTAATGAGGAGAAGGATAATCAATAAAATAATGCTCGCTTCCTTTACTTATACCGTTTGGGCGTCGTTGAGTTTCCCCATCAGGAATGGGGCCGGCTAGCCGGGCGTTTATTTCCTGCCGGCGTCGTCGATAGGCTTAACGGATAAGTCTCATGGAAATTTCGACGCGGGAAAGCCCCCGGCTCGTCCTCGCCGGCCATATGAAACGCGGCTGCCGATCCGGTAAGATGGCCGTTCAGTGCCAGCATGCGCAGGAGAGCCGCCATGAGCCATCGGGAAAAACAACTGACTTTCGACCCACGCGGGCATCAGTTAACCAATATCAACGTCTGGACGCCGGACAGCCAATGGCTGGCTTATGACGTGCGCCCGCGCGGCGCCTCTTTCACCGGCCTGAGCATCGAGCGGGTTAACGTCGCCAGCGGCGCGGTGGAAGTGGTTTATCGCGCCCAGCACGGCGCACACGTCGGCGTGGTCACGGTCAGCCCCGATGCGCCGGCGCGTTACGTCTTCATCCACGGCCCGGAACACCCGGACAGCGCCTGGCAGTATGATTTTCATCACCGTCGCGGGGTGATCGTCAGCGAACCGGATCGCGAGTTGGCCATTACCCTCGACGCGCTGGATATCACGGCGCCCTACACCCCCGGCGCGCTGCGCGGTGGCAGCCATGTGCACGTTTTCAGCCCGGACGGCAGCCGCCTCAGCTTTACCTACAACGATCACGTGATGCATGAATGCGATCCGGCACGCGATCTGCGCAACGTCGGCGTGGCTGTGCCGCTGCACGGGGTCAATCCGCCGAAACAGCATCCCCGTGAATATGACGGCAGCCACTATTGCGTGCTGGTTAGCGAGACCGTGCCGCAGCCGCAGCCGGGCAGCGATCAGATCAATCGCGCCTACGAAGAAGGCTGGATTGGTCGCGAAGGCTACCGTAAGGCCGACGGCAGCCGGCAGCGTTGGGCGCTGGCGTTCATCGGCGATACGCTGTCCGCCGCCGGCGAGAAACTGCCGGAGGTGTTTATCGTCGATCTGCCGGAGAACGACGCCGACTACGCCAGGGCCGGCGCGGTGCCGCTGCAGGGGACGGAAAGCGAGCTGCCGGCGCCGCCGCTTGGCGTCAGGCAGCGGCGGGTGACCTTTACCGGTGAACGCCGTTTTCCGGGCGTGGTCGGTGCGCCGCGCCATTGGCTGCGCAGCTCGCCGGACGGCAGCCAGATCGCTTTTCTGATGAAGGATGACGGCGGCGTGGTGCAACTGTGGACGGTGTCGCCGAACGGCGGTGAGCCGCGCCAGGTCAGCCGCGGCGAGCATGACATCCAGTCGGCGTTCAGCTGGCACCCGCAGGGCGGGATGATAGCCCTGGTGTGTGACAACAGTGTGATGCTGTGTGAGGTCGCCAGCGGCCGCCTGCAGCGTTTAACGCAGCGCAGCGTGCAGCCGCCGTCGGGGGATGCCGTGGTGTTTTCGCCGGATGGCAAGAAAGTGGCGTTTATGCGCGAGATTGCCGGATTCAACCAGATCTTTGTGGTTGAGGCGTAAGGCGGGCTTGATGGCCCGCTGCGTGCGTGATTAGTGTGTGGCGGTGCTGTCGTTGCCCTCGCCGGGGTTGCCGGTTGCCGCCAGATTCTGTTGCTCGCTGCGCAGGATGCGCGCTTTTGGCGAGTCTGCGGTGGCGTCATTGCCTGAACGCAGATAGTCGTAAGGCAGCAGCACGGTATCCATCACTGCGGAGAACGGCAGATCCAGCGCCACCAGCGGCATCATCGCCCAGCTGGTGTTGTCGTCCTTCAGCATGTCCACGCTGGCGCGGGTGCCGGGATAGTAACCCTGATTCGGGCCGGTATGGCTCATCACGCTGGAGCAACCGCTGGTCGCCAACAACATGCAGCCCGTCGCTATCGCTTTCATCGTCGTCATTAATCCATCCTGCAGGGTTGCTGTGCCCCTAAATTAAGCTGATTTATAACATCCTGTTGCTGCTTTAAAAGAAGCAAAATCCCGCTCTGTGGCGGCTCTCTCACTTTAGTGTAAGTGGTAAAAAAACTTTCACCTAACCGAAAAGCGCTTTTTTTGATCCTCGCCCGTTGAATTGATGAAATCAACCCCCATTTTATCATCAGAGCCGGATTGAGAATTTGCCGTAAGGGAATTCTGGCTTAATTAGCCTGTCCAGAATGGAAGGCGTATTTATTTCAACCTCGCTGAAGTGCCTTAGGAGGCTGTTTTATGCGTAATTTCGATCTTTCTCCGCTATACCGTTCCGCCATTGGTTTCGATCGCCTGTTCAACGCGCTGGAGGCCGGCCAGAGCCAGGGCAACGGCGGTTATCCCCCTTATAATGTCGAGCTGGTGGACGAAAATCATTATCGCATCGCCATTGCGGTAGCCGGGTTTGCCGAGCAGGAGCTGGAGATCACCACGCAAGATAATCTGCTGATCGTGCGCGGTGCGCACAATAACGAACCGGCAGAAAAAACCTATTTATATCAGGGCATCGCTGAGCGTAATTTCGAGCGTAAATTCCAGCTGGCCGAACATATTCAAATTAAAGGCGCCAAACTGGAAAACGGTCTGCTGTATATCGATATGCAGCGCATCGTGCCGGAAACATTAAAACCGCGCCGTATCGAAATTAAATAATTCCGTTTTCGCCGGCAGGAACGCTGTCGGCAAATATGCAGTAATAATCCGCCTGCCGTCAGGGGGCTGAATAAACACATCTCGCTTAATGAAAGGAGTTGTTCCTATGCGTAATTACGATCTATCCCCGCTTCTGCGTCAATGGATTGGTTTTGATAAACTGGCCAGTTCCATGGGGGGCCAGGAACCCCAGGGGTTCCCGCCGTATAACATCGAGAAAAGCGATGACAATCACTACCGCATTTCTCTGGCGCTGGCCGGTTTCCGGCAGAGCGAACTGAATATCGAAGTGGAAGGGCCGCGGCTGACCGTCAGCGGTAAACCCACGCCGCCGGAAAAACAGGTCGAGTACCTGCATCAGGGGCTGGTGTGCAAAGAGTTCCAGCTGACCTTCACTCTGGCGGAACACCTGCAGGTGTCCGAGGCCAAATTTGAAAATGGCCTGTTGCACATCGATCTGGTGCGTCAGGTTCCGGAAGCCTTGCAGCCTCAGCGCATCGCCATCGGCGCGACGCCGGAGCTGGAAGCCAAATAACCGACTGAAAAACGGTCATCATCATGTGGGGGAGATCCAGACGGATCTCCCCCGTTGCGTTATGTGGCGCACGCCACAGTCCCCCCGTCTGCCCGATGCCATAATCCTTGTTAATTGTGTGTCTATGTCCGCAAATCCCATGTTCAACTTTGGCAAGGATGTGACCTATGAGCGATATCGCCCTGACCGTCAGCATGTTGGCGTTGGCGGCCGTCATTGGGCTGTGGATGGGGAACTGGAAGCTGTACGGTGTCGGGCTGGGGATTGGCGGCGTGCTGTTCGGCGGCATCCTGGTCGGCCACTTCGCCCAGAGCGGGCAAATCAGCCTGAACGGGGACATGCTGCACTTCATCCAGGAGTTTGGCCTGATCCTGTTCGTTTACACCATCGGCATTCAGGTTGGCCCCGGCTTCTTCTCTTCGCTGCGCGTCTCCGGTCTGCGGCTCAACGCCTTCGCGGTGCTGCTGGTGCTGACCGGCGGCGCAGTGGCGGCGGCGGTGTACAAGCTGTTCGACGTGCCGCTGCCGATCATCCTCGGCGTGTTCTCCGGCGCGGTCACCAACACGCCGGCGCTGGGCGCCGGTCAGCAAATCCTGACCGATCTCGGTTCCGATCCGGCGTTGGTGGACGGCATGGGCATGGGTTACGCCATGGCCTATCCGTTCGGCATTTGCGGCATCCTGCTGGTGATGTGGCTGATCCGATTGGTTTTTCGCATCAACATCGAGCGCGAGGCGCAGGCGTTTGAAAGCAGCCTGGGCAATCAGCGCGAGCTGTTGCACGCCATGAACGTGGCGGTGCGTAACCCCAATCTGCAGGGCATGGCGATCAAAAGCGTGCCGCTGCTCAACGGTGAAGCGATCGTCTGTTCGCGCCTCAAACGCGGCGAGCTGTTGATGGTGCCGGCGCCGCATGAGCGGCTGGAGCTCGGCGACTATCTGCACCTGGTGGGCAAACGCGAAGATCTGGAGAACGCCCGGCTGGTGATCGGCGAAGAGGTTGACGCTTCGCTGTCCACGCGCGGCACTGCGCTGCAGGTAGTGAGGGCGGCGGTGACCAACGAGCAGGTGCTGGGGAAAAAAATCCGCGATCTGAACCTGAAGCAGAAATATGACGTGGTGATTTCACGCCTCAACCGCGCCGGCGTGGAGCTGGTGGCCGGCAGCAACGTGACGCTGCAGTTTGGCGATATTCTCAACCTGGTCGGCCGGCCGGAGGCCATCGACGCGGTGACGGCAATCGTCGGCAACGCCCAACAAAAGCTGCAGCAGGTGCAGATGCTGCCGGTCTTTATCGGCATCGGCCTCGGGGTGCTGCTGGGCTCCATTCCGCTGTTTGTGCCCGGCTTCCCGGCGGCATTGCGGCTGGGGCTGGCCGGCGGGCCGTTGGTGGCGGCGTTGATCCTGGGGCGCATCGGCAGTATCGGCAAGCTGTATTGGTTTATGCCGCCGAGCGCCAACCTGGCGCTGCGCGAACTGGGCATCGTGTTGTTTCTGGCGGTGGTCGGTTTGAAATCGGGCGGCAATTTTATCGATACGTTGCTGCATGGCGAGGGGCTGACATGGATTGGTTATGGCGCGTTGATCACCGCCATTCCGCTGCTGAGCGTCGGCATTCTGGCGCGCACGGTGGGCAAAATGAATTACCTGACGCTGTCCGGCATGTTGGCGGGGTCGATGACCGATCCGCCGGCGCTGGCGTTCGCCAACGGCCTGCATCCCACCAGCGGCGCCGCCGCGCTGTCTTACGCCACCGTATATCCGCTGGCGATGTTCCTGCGCATCATGTCGCCGCAGCTGCTGGCGGTGCTGTTCTGGACGTTGTAGTGCGGATCGTCTACAGCCGATAAGGCATCAACACGCCATTGTCAGTGCCGAAATCTTTGGGGTTGCGGGAGATGAGCATCCGGAATCCCACCTGCGCGGTGGCCCAGATAATGGCGTCTGGCAGTTTCACATGCTGTGAGTGGCGCAGTTCTACGGCGCGTTCGGCGACTTCATCGGTAATAGGCAGCAGCAGAAATTGCCCTAAAAACTGACGTGTTTTCAGCTCCAGTGCCGGACCCTGTTTTTTAGCACCTACCATCACTTCCATCCAGGTGATGGCGCTGATGGCCGGATTGATGTGATACTCGACCAGAACGTCCCTGGCTTGAGGAATGCCGTTGAGATAATCGATCAGGATATTGGTGTCGAATAACGCCCGTTGAGCCACCATTATTCCCACTCCTCGCGCTGACGATTTTCGTACTCCACGCCATCTCCCATCGCCCCGGACCAGAGCCCGAAAGCGTTGCTGGGATCTTCCACGTGGTTCTCCGTCAGATAGCGGGAGACTGCTTGACGAATGATTTCGGCCCGGGGAACGTGGCGGATATTTTTCAGATTATCGAGCTGCCGCAGGTCTTCTTCAGGTAAATCGATCACGATGCGAGTCATCGTTGGCCCTCCAAAAAAGATATACGATATATGCATCGTATATCTTTATCGGTCGATTTTCAATCAGTCGGCGTTAGCCTTCCTGATGTGCGCGTTCGATCTCTTCCGCCAGAATAGCCACGCCGCGCTCGATTTTCTCCGGATCGGGCACGTAGTTCATGCGCATGCACTGGTGGGTATGTGGCCATTCATGCTCCAGTCCCGGGAAGAAGTAGTGGCCGGGCACCATCAGCACGCCGCGCTTTTTCAGGCGCTGATACAGCACTTCGGTGGTGATCGGCAGATCCTTGAACCACAGCCAGAGGAAGATAGCCCCTTCCGGTTTGTGGATCAGGCAGCGTTCCGGCGACAGGTAGCGGCGAATGATCTCGATGGTGTGCTCGACGCGCTGTTTGTAGAACGGGCGAATCACCTCGTTCGACAGGCGCAGCAGATCGCCGCGCGCGATCATTTCCGTCGCCATCGCCGGCCCCATGCTGCCTGGAGACAGGCTGATGATGCCGTTCATGTTGGTCAACGCGGTGATCACCTTCTCGTCGGCGATCACGATGCCGCAGCGCGAGCCCGGCAGGCCGAGCTTGGACAGGCTCATGCACAGGATGGTGTTCGGGTTCCACAGCGGCGTGGCGTCGCTGAAGATGATGCCGGGAAACGGCACGCCGTAGGCGTTGTCGATCACCAGCGGAATATCGCGCTGCTGCGCCAGCAGGTCGAGCTTCATCAGCTCTTCGTCGGTAATTACGTTGCCGGTCGGGTTGGTCGGCCGTGAAACGCAGATCATACCGATGTCATCGCCGATGGTGAGGTGTTCGAAATCAACGTGATACTTGAACTGACCGTCCGGCAGCAGCTCGATGTTCGGTTTGGCGGAGACGAACAGCCCTTCGTCCAGCCCGGCGTCGGCATAGCCGATATATTCCGGCGCCAGTGGGAACAGCACGCGGCGGCGCGAGCCGTCGGCGTAGCGGCCGGCGAACAGGTTGAACAAGTAGAAAAATGCGCTTTGGCTGCCATTAGTCAGAGCAATATTCTGTGGCGAGATCTCCCAGCCGAGCTCGTCGCGCAGCAGATTGGCCAGCGCTTTCAGCAGCGCGTCCTTGCCTTGCGGGCCGTCGTAGTTGCACAGCGCTTCGGTCAGTTTGCCCTGGTCGAGCATCTCCTGGCACAGCTGTTTGAAATAGGCTTCCATCTCTGGGATCTGTGCGGGGTTGCCGCCGCCGAGCATGATGGCGCCGGGGGTGCGCAGGCCTTCGTTCAGGTCGTCCATCAAACGGGTAATGCCCGCATAACGGGTAAATTTTTCGCCGAAAAGTGAGAAAGTCATAGGTGCAGCAGTACTGTTTTTTAGCAGGTAATCACCCACCATACCGCCAGATAAACCCCGCTGCAATGCGGCTGACAAATCGACCGGTGGGCACAAGTTTTGCCCTGCGTTCGATTAGCAGCATATTACGCTGGATTATTGTGACCGTTCGCCGGCCCACGCCATTATCGCCTCAACCTTTCAGCCACGCGATCTTAGGGTTGGCACAGGTTTTGCGGCCCCGACCCAGATCACACTTTTTCGCTGCATTTCATTAACACTATGGCAATTTATAACCATATCGAGTAACTTCCGCATCCGTTAAATTTAGCTTAACAATAAAGATTATCTAAACTAATGCTCGGGAAGGGATGAGTAGTGCGGTAGCGTGGATGAAGCCATGCCAAAAGCACGGCTTTCAAGGCGGTTTTACTTGGCTGACCATAGTTAGTTGCCAGTTTCGTCCCTGTCTCTCTACAGAGCAATCGGTTTGATGAGCGGTGTCTCCTGCTGGCCAGCATGGTGCATGTACGTTGCCGTTGCCGAAAATTGGCTATTTTGTATAAAAATTACTAATCATACTACCCGCGAGGGAGCCGCAAATAGCATTCAGCGGCGTAGGGCGCTCTGTGTCCGGCAGATGCGCATCGCCAGGCCTCGCAGCCCATTAGGCGGGTAGGGTTGGAGGATAAAGGTTTTGCGCCGATTCACCTGGCGTCATTTGAAAACCCGTATGCAGCGTAGACTTTCGCTCACCGCGTACAAGTGAGATGAGGTCAGGTAGCAATGAAAAACAGCGCAAGTCTGGTTTCGATAAATAAGTGGAAAAGAAATCTATAAAAGTCTCTTTCGCACTTTTTAGCGTGCAGGAAGTTTAAAGAATAAATAATCAAGCTCTTTTATTTGTGAAATGAATTACTTCACTTGAAAAACAGGGAAGCATTTGCTGTTCAATGTTCATGAGCATTGCGGTGAACATCAATATGTCGTTATTCCAATCAGAGTAAAAAGGAAGATTGCACGATGATTCGTGGTAACATTAAAGAGTTTGAGAACACACTTGAGTGCCGTGTGAGCGCATACCCCATGATGACAGATGTAGGGTATTGCAAATTGGCTTCGGATGACTTTAACCTTACCGATGCGCAAAAATCAGACTTAAGTATTATTCAGCGGCATTTCGATACGCTTGCTCTGGATCCCTACGGTGAAAATGCGGGGCGCTATCGGCAGCACAGTAAATATGTGCTTTTACCTTGCTTTAATCTCTTGATTCCTCAATCTTCCGAACACGCCTACAGTTACAAACAAGATGTCGGATTTAATGATGAAGTCGTTGAGGAGGCAAGGAAGTTTCAGCCTGTTCCAAACGAAATTTTGTCAAATAATCTGATCACGTCGCTTGTCCTGCATGATTTTAAAAACTCCCCGTTACATGAGTATGCTTCCACGATTCCCATGGAGGTCGGCATTCACTTCATCAGAATGAAAGCGACGGTTGATGCGCCGGGGATTTCCGTACCGAATCGACTTCATAAGGATGGCGAGCCTTGCACCTGGATACATTTGATCAATCGTGATGGTGTTTCTGGCGGTGAGAACATCATTACAGATAACACTAAGACGAACATCCTGTGTAATGAGGCGATGCTCAAACCGCTGGACTCCATCGGCATCGTTGATGATCTAGTCTGGCACCAGGTGAAACCGGTTCATGTAGATGGGCACGGTAAGGTGGGCTTCCGCGATGTCATATTAATCGATTTCACCCCGATGTTCGCGGTGCCAAATAACCCATCGTAATAAAGACTCACATGAACGGGGGGATCCTTTATTCAAGGCATGCCCCCCACTTCCTGATACTCGAAAATAGGCAGTAACCGTGTTAGCAAAAGAAACTCTTGCCGTTCACAGCGGGACCATTATCGACGAAATGCATGGTGGCATTCTTTCTCCGCTATTCTCCGCGAGTTCTCACAAGCATCTTGATATGACAGAAGATGTCTATCCAAGACATGGTAACTTACCCAATCAACGCGCCGTTGCCGAGAAGATGTGCGCATTGGAAAGCGGTGGTGAGGCCGCTCTGGTATTCAGTTCCGGTATGGCGGCTTTCGCGACGGCGATGCTTTCGCATTTAAAAGCCGGTGACCATATTGTTTTACAAAACGGCGTGTATTCAGGTGCGCTCAAGTTTGTACAGAATCATTTTGCAAAATTAGGCATCACATACAGCGTTTCGGAGAGTTGTGAAGTAGAGAGCATCATCGCATTAGTCCATTCGAATACGCGAATGATATATATCGAAACACCGACTAATCCGTTGCTTAAAATCCTGAACATTGAGCTATTGACCCGATTCGCCAAGAGTCGGGGGGTGTTCACCATTATTGATAACACCGTGGCGACGCCGATCAACCAAAACCCTCTGGAATATGGCGTCGATTTGGTATTGCACAGCGCCACCAAGTTTTTGGGCGGCCACGGCGATGTGTCAGGCGGCGTGGCTGTCGGCAGTGAAGAGTCCATTGCTGCAATGGCCGAATATATGAATGACTTTGGCGGGTGTCTGAACGCGCAGTCATGTCATCTGCTTGAGCGAAGTTTGCGCACGTTGGCCATTCGAATGAATGCCATTAACCGCAACGCGATGGAACTGGCCAGCCGTTTAAATGAGCACCCTAATGTGACGAACGTGTTCTATCCGGGGTTGCCGAGTCATCATAATCATAGCGTAGCCCGCGAACAAATGAGGGGGTTCGGCGGCATGGTCAGCTTTGAAATCGCCCCGCGGTTTGACGCGACAAGTTTTCAGAAGAAGTTAAATCTCATCGTCCCTTCCAACAGTTTGGGGGATTTGGAGACCACGCTGAACTCGCCTTATCAGGCCTCATCGTCGTTCAGAAGTCTTAGCGAGCAGGAGCAGAAAAAATCAGGGATTACGAGGCAATTAATACGAATGTCAGTCGGCATCGAAGACGTTAATGACTTGTATGAAGATTTGCATCAAGCGCTCAAGTGAATGATATGGAATTAGAAATGCAAACAGGCTCAACGTTGAATAGTGATGAAGTTCACCGCATAGAATCTCTTTATGGGCTGACGGTAAAAAGCAGCGCCTTCTTGGGGATGGGATCTGGCAATACCAATTACTGCCTCGAAACGGATATCGGCCGCTGTGTTTTCAGCATTATTGAAGAGCAAAGCCGTGATGATGTTGAGATCATGGCAAAGACGCTGGTATGGCTGGAAGCACATGATTATGAGACCTCCTTGCTGGTCAAACCCAAAGGGCAAGAAAGCTATTCAATTATATTAAGGGGCAAGCACTCTCTATTAAGAACCTATATGGATGGCGCCGTCCGCCGGGATTTCAACGAACATATGCTCAGGCAGCTCGGTGTTGCCATGGCGAAACTGCATACGATCCCCGTCCCTAATTTCTTAACAGACTCAGTCTTCTATGAGCAGAAAAAGTTCATGGATGCCCTCGATGCCAATATCGATCAGGATTATGAGCGCTGGGCCAAAGATAGACTCAGGCATCTTGCCGTAGAACGCATCAGCGGCTTGCCTACCTCTGTCATCCACTCCGATCTTTTCTATGACAATATGCTGTTTGAAGGCGAGCAGTTCGTCGGCATGATAGATTTTGAGTTGACCTGTATTTATCACTCCGTTTTCGATATCGCCATGGCGATTGTCGGCACCTGCGGCATCAATGGGACGCTGTCGCCGGAAAAAGCGAAGCATATCATCGCGGGTTATAATTCTATAAGAATGCTTGAAGCGCGCGAAATTAAGGTGTTGAAAACCTATACGGAATACGCCGCCATCCTGACATCTCTTTGGCGTTATTGGCGGTATAGAATCTATCAGCCGGGTGGTGATAAATCTGATAAATATCGCGAAATGACAAGCCTGGCTAAAAGTATTGAACGCACCGACTTCTCACAAATTTGCTGACACGTTCCCTTCATAAAGTAAAAGGGCGTCGAGCGTAAATTCGACGCCAAGACAATCGAACGTTAATATTCGGCCCTGATTATAGTACGGAGTAACCCGCTGCATGGACATCAAAGACACGAAAAAAATCGTCATCCTCGTTGACGCCTACTCATCCGGAAATGATGTGGCACCGGAATTCAATAAAAAAGGATACGGGTGCGCGCACATTCAAAGTCGAGAAGATATCCCGGCGAAGCTGCTGAATAGCTACAGAGGGGATGATTTCTTTATCAGTTTGCAATACACAGGGGATGAGATCCTCAATCAATTGCAAGAGTATGATGTTATCGCGGTGATTGCAGGCTGTGAAACAGGCATTGAACTCGCAGATCATCTGGCTGAGCTTCTGGACCTGCCCGGTAACGATACCGGCACGAGCCGTTCTCGCAGGAATAAATACCTGATGCAGGAGTGCCTGAAAAATAGCGCGATCAATCATATCCCCACGCTCCGATTAACTACCCTTAAAGACGCCACGCAATATGCGACCGAGCTGTTTAAAAAATACCGGAAGCTGGTGCTAAAACCCGTTGACAGTGCAGGCACGGACTCCGTTTTTGTTTGCAAAACGGTTGAAGAAGTTGAAGCTCATTCGGGTGATTTGTTCAAAAAAAGCAATCAGCTCAATTTAAAAAATGAAGTCATTATTCTGCAGCCTTTTATTGAGGGGGAAGAGTACGTCGTCGATACTGTCAGTTATCAAGGCCGTCACAAGATCTGTGCGATATGGAAGATGGGCAAGGGCAGTTACAACGGGGCCGATTCCATCTGTGAGTTCACCGAACTGACCTCCTTCGATGCGCAGAATCACGCTCAGCTCAAAGATTACATCTTTAGCTGTCTGGATGCTTTAGGGATCACGTTTGGCGCAGCGCACTCGGAACTGTTTTTAACCAAAGACGGTTGGACGCTAATTGAAACCGGGGCCAGACCGCACGGCGCGGGTTTTCCGGCGTTGTCATCCCTGGCGTTGAAGCGCACGCAGATTGACGAACTGGTACTGAGCGTGTGTTCAACCGAGGCATTCCTGGAAGCGGTCGCAGAGGAATATAAACCGTTAAACTATTTAAAAATTAAAGAGCTGATATCTTTTAGCGCTGGCACTATCAAGGCTGTTAAGCATGTCGATACCATCGCCGGTTTGCCATCCTACAAGAAATCAAATCTGCCGGATGTTGATCAGGAAATAAAACTCACGACGGACGTTTACAGCTCTCCGGGCTGGATTGCGTTAAGCCACCGTTGCGCCGATCAGCTCAATGCCGACTATCAATATATCGTTGGCCTTGAAAGTAAGGGCATGTTTGAAGTCTATGAACAGTAAAATCAAGGCGTCCGGCCCAACGTACATTCTTGGATATTGCATCCTGGGTGCGGCCATAGATGTTTTTCTCTCAGGTTTGTTGCAGAGCATCGATCTGTTCGTATTATTGTTTTGGACTTTCACCTTGACCTGGCTCGGTTTCTTTGTGATCTCCGTGCTGTTTTTCCCCGTCAAGCTGCGAGCTTGCCTCAACGCCTGGAAGTTAATTCTATTATTGAATATCTCTACGCTGGGAGCTTGGGTTGGGCTTTTCGTTGGGTTGAAATGGACGGAGCCCTCCATTCTGGTGGCCATGCTTTTTGGACTGAGCCCGATCATTTCTGTTTTCATTGAGATTTATAACCGAAACTCGGTGGGGGTAAAAAACATCGTTATAGCCGTGATGCTGGCTTTTATTGTCGCCGTGCTGATGATATTGGCCGTGAAAGGGCAGCGTTTTAACCCCTTCGATTCAAACACCCTATTTGTTCTGGCGCTTGGCTTAGTGTGTCTCGTCACCTCAACCTGTATGGCTGTCGGCACCTATATTGCAAAATCATTGTCCAAACAAGCGTTTAACGCCGTCAATATTCAGTCGTTCAGATTTCCCTTGCTCATTGGCGTCTGCGCGCTGATGTTGCCGAGCGAAGGCGTATTGGCAACGACGCAACCCAGCTTCTGGATGTACCTGCCGATCATCGTCATATTAGGGAATATATTGCCGCTATGGATGCTGCAAAAGGGTATTGAACTCACCAGCGCCTTGACCACCAACATTATTGTGAATGTTTCACCCTGCATTACGCTGTTGCTGGAGGCTTTTGACCCGTCGATAGCCTACAGCCATATGAAACTGGCGGTGTTGGTGATGCTGCTGCTGGTCATGCTGATCGCCAATGACGACGTGGGCAAATTTGTCGTCAGCAAGATAAGGGGGAAGCCCGTGAGGTTGACGGAGTGAAGATACTCCGTCGATAGCTGCAAAAAGCGGCGAGGCCGGCGATCCGTAGATCGCCGGCCTCGATAAGTTATTTCTGCAACAGCTGCGGGTTGACGCAGTTTTCTTTCACCGTGCCGGTCAATGCCGCGATCAAGTTATCCACCGCGCAGGCGGCCATGCCGTAGCGCGTTTCATGGGTGGCGGAGCCGATGTGCGGCAACGCCACCACGTTCGGCATGCTGAGCAGCGGCGAGTCGGCCGGCAGCGGTTCCTTCTCGAACACATCCAACCCCGCGGCGTGGATCACGCCGTTTTGCAGCGCTTCGATCAGCGCCTGCTCATCCACCACCGGCCCGCGGCCGGCGTTGATCAGAATGCCGCTTTTCTTCATCTTCGCCAGCTGATCGCGGCCGATCAGATGGAAAGTTTGTTCGGTCAGCGGCAGCGTGATGCAAACGAAATCCGACTCGGCCAGCAGGGTATCCAGATCGCAGCGGCGGGCGTTGAAGCGTTGCTCCGCCTCTTCGTGCGTGCGGCGGGCGTTGTACAGCACCGGCATGCCGAAGCCGAAGTGCGCGCGCTGCGCCAGCGCCAGGCCGATGCGGCCCATGCCGAGGATGCCGATGGTTTTGTGGTGCACGTCGACGCCGAACCAGTCCGGCCCGATGCTGCCGCGCCATTCGCCGGCCTTGACCCGTTCCGCCACTTCCACCACCCGGCGCGCCGTCGCCAGCACCAGACTCATGATGGTGTCGGCGACGGTTTCGGTCAGCACCGTCGGGGTGTGCATCAACAGCACGTTATGGGCGTTGAGCGCCTCGACGTCGAAGTTGTCGTAGCCGACGGAAACGGTCGAGGCCGCGCGCAGTTTGGGCGCCTGCTGCAGGAAGGCTTCGTCAATTTTGCCGCCGGAACCGATGATCCCTTCGGCCTGCTGCAACGCCTGGCGCAGTTCCTCGCGGTTCTCCGGCTGCAGGCCGTTGAACGCGTGTACGGTGAAGTGTTGTTCCAGACGTTCACGCAGGTCGGCGGGCAGGCTTTTGTACAATACGATAGAAGGTTTCATCACGAACTCCAGCTGGGCCAAAGGGGGCCTGGCGCCCCCTCGGGTTGATTGACAGAGAAAAAGTATAACCGGATCAAGCCATCTGCGGCTGGATCTCGTTGCGGGCGGGCTTGACGATCAGCGTCAACACCACCGCCACCACCAGTGCGATAGCCATAAACATGTAGGAAGCCGCCGGACTGCCGGTGGCGCCGTTCAGGTAACCGACGAACCAGGAACCGAAGAACGAACCCAGCGCGCCCATGCTGTTGATCAGCGCCATGGCGCCGCCGGCGACGTTTTTCGGCAGCATTTCCGGAATGATGGCGAAGAACGGCCCGTAGGGGGCGTACATCGCGGCGCCGGCGACCACCAGCAGGCCGTAAGAGATCCAGAAATGGTTGGTGCCGACGGCGTAAGAGCCGAAGAACGCCAGCGCGCCGATCAGCAGCAGCGGCCAGACAAACAGCTTGCGGTTTTGCATTTTGTCCGACGCCCAGGAGACCACGATCATGGCGATGGTCGCCGCCAGGTAAGGCACCGCCGACAGCCAGCCCGCTTCCACCATGCCCATCTGCATGCCGCTGCGCAGGATGGAAGGCAGCCACAGCACGAAGCCGTATACGCCGATGCTCCAGGCGAAGTACTGCACGCACAGCAGGATCACGTTGCGCGAACGGAAGGCTTCGCCGTAGTTGCGCACGGCCTTGATGCCTTTCTGTTCTTCGTCCAGCTGCTGTTGCAGCGCCTGTTTCTCATCGGCGCTCAACCAGCCGGCCTGCGCCGGTTTGTCTTTCGCCAGCACCCACCAGCAGAACGCCCAGATGACCGCCGGAATGCCCTCGATGATGAACATTTCGCGCCAGCCGAAGGCGTGGATCAGGTAACCGGACACCACCGACATCCACAGCACCGTCACCGGGTTGCCGAGGATCAGGAAGGTATTGGCGCGTGAACGCTCCGATTTGGTGAACCAGTTGCTGATGTAGATCAGCATTGCCGGCATCACCGCCGCTTCCACCACGCCGAGGATAAAGCGGATGGCGGCCAGCATCGGAATATTGCTCACCACGCCGGTCAGCGAGGCGCAGCCGCCCCACAGGATCAGGCACCAGAAGATCAGTTTTTTGACGCTGCGGCGCTCGGCGTAGATGGCGCCGGGAATTTGGAAGAAGAAATAACCGAGGAAAAACAGCGCACCCAGCAGCGAGGCCATGCCCTTGGTGATGCCGAGATCCTCATTGATGCCGGCGGCGGAGGCGAAGCTGAAGTTGGCGCGATCGAGATAGGCCAGGCTGTAGGTGATAAACACGATGGGCATGATGTACCACCAGCGTTTGGCCGCGACAGTCGCTTTGTTCATGTTCAGTATCCTTCAGTGGTGTTGCATCCCCTTCGCCCAGCCCGTTGGGCATGAAAGACGAAGGGGCAGATGCTCTCCCGACGCGTCCCGGTTGTAGGGCCAGAGGCTGACGTCATGCGGAGAAGTCGTTTTTTTATTGTTATTCGGCCAGCGCCGCGCGGGTCGGCAGGCCTTCGCTGTCGCCGATGGCCTGGATCGCCAGCGAGCCGATTTTGTTGCCGCGTTGCACCGCCTGTACCAGCGTTTTGCCTTCCAGCAGGGCGCTGAGGGTGCCGACGGCAAAGCCGTCACCCGCCCCTACGGTATCCACCACGTTGTCGACCTTGACCGCGGCCACCGCCGCTTTATCGCCGGCGGCGGTTTTAAACCAGGCGCCGTCCGGGCCGGTTTTGATGATCACCGCCTGCACGCCGCGCTCCAGATAGAAATCGGCGATGCCTTCCGGCGTCGACTGGCCGGTGAGGATCTGTCCCTCTTTCAACCCCGGCAGCACCCAGTCGGCGGCGAACGCCAGCTGGTTCAGCTGCTCGATCATCACCTCGCGACTGGGCCACAGCACCGGGCGCAGATTGGGATCGAACGAAATGGTTTTGCCCATGGCGCGCATCTCGCGCGCCGCATGGTGGCACAGCGCCAGCGATTCGCCGGACAGCGCCGCCGCCACGCCGCTCAGGTGCAGGTGGCGCGCGGAACCGAAATACTCGCGGTTGAAATCGGCGACTGACAGGCGGCTGGCCGCCGAGCCTTTACGGAAATATTCCACGCTGGGATCGGTACCATCGGTGGTTTTGGATTTCACCTGAAAACCGGTCGGATAGTGGCCGTCGACCGTCACCTGCCGGTAGTTGATGCCTTCTTTTTTCAGCTGCTGCAGGGTGAAGCGGCCAAACGAGTCGTTGCCGACGCGGCTGACCCAGCCGACGTTCATGCCCAGACGGGCCAGGCCGATCGCCACGTTCAGTTCGGCGCCGGCGATGCGTTTGGTGAAGGTTTCCACCTCCGCCAAATCGCCGGTCTGCGCCGCCACGAACATCGCCATGGCTTCACCCAGAGTGACCACATCCAGGGGCGCCTGCTGCGCCGTCGTTGCCGTTAACGTTGTCATCATGGGGTTACTCCGCACGCAAAATATTGACGTAATGGCGGGTGACGGCTTCCAGGTCATCACCCTGCAACGGGAATTCGATGCCGCGCGGCGCATCGTGCGGCAGGCGGGCCAGCAGATCGCGCCAGCTGCCGTCGGTATCGTCCAGCGCAATGGCGCGCCAGCCGCGCGGACCTTGCGTGGCGGCCTTGACGTGCACGTAACCGACGTGGCGGGCCAGGCGCTCGGCGGCGGCGAAGGCGTCTTGCCCCACCCACAGCCAGTTGGCCATATCGAAGGTCATGCTGACCGGCAGGTGGCTATCTTCCGCTGCATGGAAAAAGGCGTTCAGCATCGACAAAATGCCGCAGTCCGGCGTTTGGTCGTTCTCGACCACCAGTTTGACCGGATGTTGCTCCAGCGCCACTTTCAGCTCGGTAAAATCGAAGCCGGGGCGGAAATGGCCGAGGGAGAGCTTCAGCTGGCGCGCGTTCAGCGCCTGCGCTTCCGCCAGCAGCGCCGGCAGGTTGGGATTCAGCGTATGTTGCGGAGTGAACAGCGCCTCAGGGGCGGAATAGACGGCGAACAGCTGCTGGCGTTCTATCTCCTGGGCCAGCGCAGGCAGGCTGTCCAGTTCGCCGGCGGCGAACAGTTCGCGGCGGATCTCCACCCCGTCGGCGCCCGCGCCGGCGATGATGGGCAACAGCGCGCGCTGGCCGCCCTGTTGTTTGACGGTATCGGCGCCGTAGGCGCCGGTGACCACGATGATTTCTGTTTTCATTTTGACTCCTGAGGCGGCATTGTCGCCGCCGCTGCTGTTACCGGTACGTTAAATGGAACCGGTTCCAGTAGAAAGCGACAGAGTGTAAAAATATGATCGCAATCACGAAGCTGAGCAAAAAACAGCCGATGAAGGCGGGGCGGTTAAGGCCCCGGAGAAGGCGGGTTAGCGGGTGGTGGAGCCGCGGACGATCAGCTCGCCGGAGAACATCTGCTCGCCGCTGGGGGCGGCCAGACCCTGAATACGCTGCACCAGCCGCTCCAGCGCCGCGTGCCCCATTTGGTAGGTGGGTTGTTTCAGCGTGGTGATGCCGACGCCCGCCAGTTCCGCCCACTCCAGCTCGTCGAAGCCCAGCAGGCCGATGTCGTTGCCCCACTGGATGCCGAGCCGGCGCATGGCGCGCGCCACCTGCAGTGTCAGGGCGCCGTTGGCGGAGATCACCGCCTTGCGCATGCCGCGATGACGGCCGCTGAAATCGCTCAGCACCTGTTCCAGTTTTTGCCGATCGTTGAGCGGCGTTTCGGCCTGCTCCGCCAGCAGCGCAGGGTGCTGCGCCATGGTATGCCTGAAGGCGTGCAGGCGTTCCAGGCGGGTATTGACCGTACCGAGCGGTTCGCTGAGGAACAGGATCGCTTCGAAGCCTTGTTGCAGCAGGTGCTCGGTGGCGACGGTGGCGGCTTCGCGGTTGTTCAGGCCCACTACGTCGCAGGCGAAGTCGGGGATTTTGCGGTCGATCAGCACCATCGGCAGCATCGACTGTTGCAGCGTGGATAACGCTTCCTCGCGCATGCCGACCGCGTTGACCACGATGCCTTCCACCCGGTAACTGCTGAGCAGCTGCAGGTAGTGCTGTTCCTGATTGACTTCGTTGTTGGTGTTGCACACCAGCAGGGTAAAGCCGTGTTGGCGGCAGGCGGCCTCGATGCCGCGCATCACGTCCACCGAATAGGGGTTGGTGATATCGGCGAGGATCAGGCCGATCAGGCGCGTTTGGCCGCCCTTCAGGCTGCGCGCCATCTGGCTTGGGCGGTAGTCGAGCTGCTGGATCGCCTGTTCGATGCGCTGTTTGAGATCGTCGGAAAGCAGGTGCTGTTCACCATTCAGATAGCGTGACACGCTGGTCTTGCCGGTTTTGGCGATGCTCGCTACATCGCTGATGGTGGCGCGTCCTGAGGCGCGCGTTGCCTTGACAGTGCTCACAGCCGATCCCTCCTGCGGTTAATTGCCAAGGAGACTACCATACCCGGCGTGCGGGCGGGAATGTTGAAGGATAAGGAGAAAATCGCAGGGAAGCGGCGGGGCGCCGGTGGCGCCCCGCGCGGGATTATTGCAGCGGGCTGAGGGTGATCTCGACGCGGCGGTTTTGCGCCTTGCCTTCCGCGGTGCTGTTGGACGCGATCGGGTTGTCCGGGCCGGCACCGGCGGTGCGGATACGGTTCGCCGCCACGCCCTGGGTGATCAGCGCGCTGGCTACGCCATCGGCGCGCTGCTGCGACAGGTTCATGTTGAGCGAACGGGAACCGGTGCTGTCGGTGTAGCCGATGACGTTGACTGCGGTTTTCGGATACTCTTTCAGCACCATGGCGACGCCGGTCAGGGTATTGGCGCCCGCCGGTTTCAGCGTAGCGCTGCTGCTGTCGAAGGTCACGTTGTTCGGCATGTTCAGCACGATGTTGTCGCCCTGACGGGTGACGCTGACGCCGGTGCCTTTCATCTTGTCGCGCAGTTTGGCTTCCTGCACGTCCATGTAATAGCCAGCGCCGCCGCCGAGCGCCGCACCGGCCGCCGCGCCGATCAGCGCGCCCTTGCCGCGATCTTTCTTGGAAGAGGACAGTACGCCGACGCCGGCGCCCAGTGCGGCCCCGAGGCCCGCGCCGATGCCGGACTTGCCGACTTCGGATTCGCCGGTGTAAGGGTTGGTGGTACAGGCCGACAGCGTGAGCGCGACGCTCACTGCGCCGGCAATAATTGCAATGCGTTTTTTCATGTTCTTGTCCTTAATGGCATCAATATCTGTACGCGCCGGCCCAACACGGGGGCGCAAAAAAGTAGGCGACGCAGGTGGGGCCCGCATCACCGCGCTACTATGACGCGTTGGCTCGCCGGCAGTTCCGGAGAAAAACGTGACAAATGATGAGCGCGGGTAAGTGCTGGGGGAGTTATGCGACAAAACGCCGGGCGGCGCCATGCAGCGGATTCCTAATTGCGCGCCGCCAGGGCGCGAATGCGCCTTTTTTAACCGTAACCGGTTGAATTCTCGATTGCCGGCCAGTTCATGATCAGCGTATAGGCCTGGGTTTCGTCGTTAAACAGGCGCTGCGTCACCTGAAAACCGTGCTTGTGGTAAAACGCGCAGGCGCGCAGGTTTTGCTGATAAACCTCCAGGCTGAGCCGGCGGTAGCGCTGCTGCACGTGCGTCATCAGCGCCCGGGCTACGCCGCGGCCGTGATACGCCCGATCGACAAACAGCGCGCCGATGAACTGTTCGTCCAGCACGCTGATAAAGCCGACGATCTCGTTTTCATGCCAGCAGGCCCAGCTCTGCGCGCGCGGCAGGTAATTTTCCCGCACCAGTGCGGCGCTTTCACGCCAGTATTTTTCCGCCACGAACGGATGGGCGGCGATGGTGCTGGGCAGCCACAGCGCCATCAGCCGATCGATATCCGCCGGGCCACAGGGGCGGATCACCGTGGCTTTGGGTAGCACATGCACCCCGTGAGATGATCGTTCACCAGCCCGCTGGCCTGCATGAAGGCGTAACAGATGGTGGAGCCGATAAACTTGAAGCCGCGCTTTTTCAACGCCTTGGACATGGCGTCGGACTGCTCGGTTTTGGCCGGAACCTGGTTCAGCGCCTGCCAGCGGTTGAGCTGTGGCCGGCCGCCGACGAAGTCCCATATGAAGGTGACGAAATTCTCGCCGGCCGCCTCCATCGCCAGATAGGCTTTGGCGTTGGTGATGATGGCTTCTATCTTGCCGCGGTGACGGATGATGCCGCTGTCTTGCAGCAGCCTTTCCACGTCTTGTTCGGTCATGGCGGCGACCCGCTGCGGATCGAAATCATGGAAGGCGCGGCGGTAGTTCTCGCGCTTTTTCAGCACGGTGATCCAGGAAAGACCGGCCTGTTGTCCCTCCAGACACAGCATTTCAAACAGCTCGCGCGCGTCGGTGGTGGGCGTGCCCCATTCCTTGTCGTGATACTCGAGATACAACGGATCGGCCGTCACCCAACCGCAACGTTCTTCTGCCATCCTGAATGTCCTTGTGCTGTATTTATGAACAGTAATCATCGCTCGAAGCGGTGAACTTGGCAAGCCTCTGATTGTTTTGTCCGCAGCCCCGCTTGACGTGACGAAAAAGCCGACAATAGTTACTACATGGCCGGTGGAAAACCGGCCAACGATAAAAACGACATTGCCTTCATTTGCAGGCTCTCAGGAGTCGATTCATGCCTCTAAAAATAACATGCATGCCCCGCCCGGCGGCGCTTGCAGTGGCGTTACTTTGCAGTGTGACCCTTCCGGTTCAGGCGTATGACCAACTCTACGTCTTTGGCGACAGCCTGAGTGATACCGGCAACAACGGCCGGTTCACCTATGACGGCAGTCAGCACCTGCTGTACGACGAAGCGTTGGCGCAACGCATCGGCGCGGCGCTGGTGGCCTCGGACAACGGCGGTGAAAACTACGCCGCCGGCGGCGCCGTGGCGGTGCCGGGCCTGAATCCGGGCGACAACACCCAGGATCAGGTGCAGCGCTACCTGAATCGGGTTAATGGCCAGGCCGATGGCGACGGTTTGTATATTCACTGGATCGGCGGTAACGATTTGGCGGCGGCGGCGCTGAACGCCGCTACCGCGCCCGGCGTGGCCTATAACAGCGCCGCGGCCGCCGCCGCGCAGGTGCATTCGCTGCTGAACGCCGGCGCCGGCACGGTGATCGTGCCGACGGTGCCGAACATCGGCTCCACGCCGCAGCTGATGGAACTGATCATTCAGCAGGCGCTGCCGCCGGTACAGGGGGCGGCGATTCAGGCGGCCTATGCCACGCTCAATTCGGTGGCTACCCCGGACAACGCTTCGCGCACGCAGGCGATCCACGCGGCGTTGACCGCCGCGGCGAAGCAGGGCAGCGCGATCCCTCAGGTGCAGCAGGCGATCGCCGCCCAGCTTGTGGCGGCATATGACAGCCTGAGCGCGCAGGCCGCTCAGCTGACCGATTTCTATAATCAAAGCGAAGACCGTTTGCTGGCGCAGGGCGGCGGCAATATCGTGCGGGTGGACGTGAACAAGCTGTTCGCCGAAGCGATCGCCAATCCGGCGCAGTTCGGCTTCGCCAACACGGCCGGCATGGCTTGTCCGGCGGGCGTTTCCTCGGCGGTTTGCCGTTCCGACATGCCTGGCTTCGACGCCGGCCAGTCCTATCTGTTCTCCGACCATTTCCACCCCAGCCCGCAGGCGCACCTGCTGATTGCGGATTATATCCAGGCGGTGTTGGATGGCCCGGCGCAGGTGGTGGCGCTGAATCAGGCGACGGCGGCGATGGCGCGTGACAGCCGCGCCACGCTCGACAGCCGTTTCCAGCAGCTGCGCAACGGCGACAATCCGCAGGGCTCGCTGGGCGTGTTCGGCGGCTACGCAGGCCAGCACTATGACTATGCCGATAACCGGGCGGCGGGGGATGGCAACGCTACCACCCACAACCTGACCGTCGGCGTGGACTATCAGCTGACCGACAGCTGGTTGATCGGTGCGTTGATCGCCGGTTCCAACGACGATCAGCATCCTTCCAGCCGCTATGACTACAAGGCGCGTGGGGTGCTGCTGTCGGCCTTCAGTTCGCTGGCCATATTCGAGCAGGGGTGGGTCAATGCCGATCTGCACTATGCGACGATGGATTATGACGACATCCGTCGCAGCATGCGGTTGGGGCCGCTGACGCGCACCGAAACCGGTTCGACCTCCGGCAAGCAGTGGGGCGCGCGCGTGACCGCCGGCTATGACTTCCCTATCGCTGCTTATCTCACCACCGGGCCGGTGGCGCAGTTCGCCTGGGATTACAGCCAAGTGTCCGGCTACAGCGAAGACGGTGATGACAGCACCGCCATGCGCTTCAACGATCAAACCTATCATTCGCAGATCGGCGCGTTGGGCTGGCGGTTGGATACGCAATTCGGCGTGTTTAACCCCTATGCGGAAGTGAGTTATCAGCATCAGTTCGGCGATGACGTCTACCGCGCCGGCGGCGGCCTGAAATCGACGCAAACCTCATTTACTCGCGACAGTGCGGGTCAGGACAAAAACTGGGTGGATGTCACGCTGGGGGCCAACATGCCGTTGACGGATAGAGTGTCGGCCTTCGCCACCGTCTCGCAAACCGGCGGCCTGAGCAGCGGCGAGCAGTTTATGTATAACGTCGGCGTCAGCGCGCGCTTCTGAGAACTCTCGGGAGAGGATAGAGCCTGTGACGGCGAGATGGCGAGGCGATGTGGGCGGATGAGACTGTACTTTAGTACAACTATCATTTATCGCTGAAAGTTCTTATCGTTATTGCATAACGATAAAATACAGCGCTACAAAAAAAAACTGATCCTATAAAGGATCAGGTAGCCACTTGGCCAACACCAGGGAAAATTTTGGTTATTATTGTATATCCAAATCTTCACTGTCAATGGCTTTTTCCCTTCATCATCGGATGCGGGGCGTTTTCGCCTGCCTGTCTGGCCCCTCTCATCTTCAACGCGACAGAACGCTTTTGTCAGATGCATGTCATGATGCCGAGTTGTTATGATTTTGTTTTCTTTGTGTTTCTTTGCCGGATAATGCCCTCTGCCGCCCCTTCTTCAGCGACGCGCTTATTTCTCGATTAAATTAATTTCCCCTCCGAAATTATTTTAATTGACTCTTTAAAACGCCTGTTGATTATTAACGCTTCCTATTATGCCTGTCGGTTTAATTTACTTGGCGGCGCAACCGGGTTATACTCTTCTCAGTTTTATAGTGATGTTATTTCTTGAAGAGGATTGGTGAGTGTCTAACTTTTTTTTCAATAATGAAACCATTAATGCCTCTATAAAAGAAGAGTTGGAACGCGGGCTGAGCAAATACAATAATATAAAATATGCCTATGCTATAATGAATAAAAGAAATCCGACTAGCTTTTCAATCATTTCCAATAGAACGGAGTGGTTCGAGTTTTATATCAAAAACAACTATCAGTTTATTGATCCCGTTTTGATTACCGCATCGCATAGAATCACCCCGTTTACCTGGGATAAAGATTTGGAAATTGGCGCAGGATTAAAATTGCCAAAGATTTTTGATATGGCCAAGAACTACAATATTATTAATGGGTATACTTTCGTCTTGCACGATCATCATCATAATCTGGTGGTGTTATCCATTATGTTGGATAAGCATTGTGATGCGGATGTTGAACAGCAGATTGACAATAATAAGGCCGAAATTCAAATGCTGCTGATTACCATGCACGGAAAAATGACGGCGCTCTACCAGGAAATGAGCACGCCGGCTGACTTTGAAAAAATGAACCAGCGGGAGTTTTTCTCCAAGCGTGAAAATGAGATCATCTACTGGGCGAGCTTAGGTAAATCCTATCAAGAAATTGCCCTTATCCTGGGAATAAAACTCACCACCGTAAAATATCACATCGGCAACGCCGTCAAAAAGCTTGGCGTCACCAATGCCAAACATGCCATCAGGTTAGGTGTGGAGCTGCAGCTCATCCGGCCGCTTCTCGCTGACTCGGAAGGATAATGGCCAGGAATCCAACGGGTTATCCCACTTTGTGGCGTGTTGGTTGATGCGCGCCAGCAATCTGTTCCGGTTGGCATCGTCTATCGGCAGATAGATCAGATAAATATTTTTATTCTTTTCGGAGCATCCGGTTTTTACCACCGAGATATGCCAGCCGGAGCGTTGGAAAATAATGCGCATCGGGTGACTGATAATGGCGTATATGCCTTCGTAGCCGCAGCTTCTTGCATAGTTTATCATCGACAGGAAAAGCATGGTGCTAATTGGCGCTTGATGGAGTTGAAGTGCTTGAATGCGCGCCTTGTCTATAAATAATCTGCTGGCTTCAACGTAATTCCCTTCGGGGAGTTTTATATCGTTAAAGTAATTGTCGAATACGCCATCGCTGATCATGTTTGGGTATTTCGTTTCGATAAATCGCAAGCTGCAAATGACGTGATCTTGGTAGGTGCCGAAAATATAGGTGGCGTGACGGTTGTCGTATTCGTCAAACTCCATGTTATTTTCGCAATTAACGAGCCAGTCTAAACGGTCTTTAAACGTTTTTTTTCTTAAAGAGAATAGTTCTTTCGATCTGTTATCTGGCAGCAAATTATAGTCTACGTCAAAGAGCTCTATCATTTTCAATCTTTTTCCTAAGCGACTTAAATGGCTTTTTAGCTGCGGCTGTTATTTGTTCTTGTTATACTACCAGAGTCACTATGGCAAGTAAATTTCAGTCGATGCCGCGTCGGTAAGAATAAAGTAAATATATAACACTGAGTTATGTTTTTTTTCATTCCATTCACTTATTTGAATATTGTTCAACACGCCTGTTGTTTGTCGAAGAAGCCTCAAGCTGCCGGTAGTGGAAGCATGCGGGGGATGAATCGGCGTTTCTCTAAAGCCAGCCGATACCCGAGCCTGCGAAAGCGGTGCGGTACCTCGCCTTCTGCGGCGCCGATGCTGCCGACGGTTTTCTTGGCCGACGGGTGAAAATCCAGCGCTTCTTGCCCCGATTCGCACTTGTTGCCGGATTCTGGCTGTATATCTTACGGTCAAAGGGTATACTGGCGCATTCCATATAAATCCACTTGTATCGCGTGCGAATTCAACATGCAAAAGTTTGATACCAAGACCTTCCAGGGCCTGATCCTGACACTGCAGGATTATTGGGCGCGCCAGGGCTGCACCATCGTTCAACCATTGGACATGGAAGTCGGCGCGGGAACCTCACACCCGATGACGTGCCTGCGCGCACTGGGGCCGGAGCCGATGGCCGCCGCTTATGTGCAGCCATCCCGTCGCCCGACCGACGGCCGCTACGGCGAAAACCCGAACCGTCTGCAGCACTACTATCAGTTCCAGGTGGTGATTAAGCCATCGCCGGACAACATTCAGGAACTCTACCTGGGCTCGCTGAAAGAGCTGGGTCTGGATCCGACTATCCACGACATCCGCTTCGTGGAAGACAACTGGGAAAACCCGACGCTCGGCGCCTGGGGCCTGGGTTGGGAAGTGTGGCTGAACGGCATGGAAGTGACGCAGTTCACCTACTTCCAGCAGGTCGGCGGCCTGGAGTGCAAGCCGGTGACCGGCGAGATCACCTATGGCCTGGAGCGTCTGGCGATGTATATCCAGGGCGTGGACAGCGTGTACGATCTGGTGTGGAGCAACGGCCCGCTGGGCGTCACCACCTACGGCGACGTGTTCCATCAGAACGAAGTGGAGCAGTCCACCTACAACTTCGAATACGCCGACGTCGACTTCCTGTTCTCCTGCTTCGAGCAGTACGAGAAAGAAGCCCAATCGCTGCTGGCGCTGGAAAAACCGCTGCCGCTGCCGGCCTACGAACGCATCCTGAAGGCGGGCCATACCTTCAACCTGCTGGACGCGCGCAAGGCGATTTCGGTGACCGAGCGTCAACGCTACATTCTGCGCATCCGCACGCTGACCAAAGCCGTTGCCGAAGCCTACTACGCTTCCCGCGAAGCGCTGGGCTTCCCGATGTGCAACAAGAAGAACGAGAACTAAGAGGCAGCCATGACTCAACAGACTTTCCTGGTGGAAATCGGCACGGAAGAGCTGCCGCCGAAGGCTCTTCGTTCCCTGGCGGAATCTTTCGCCGCCAACTTCACCGCCGAGCTGGACAACGCCGGCCTGGAACACGGTGACGTGAGCTGGTTCGCCGCACCGCGCCGTCTGGCGCTGAAAGTGGCCAACCTGAGCGCGGCGCAGGCCGATCGCGAAATTGAAAAACGCGGCCCGGCGATCGCTCAGGCGTTCGACGCCGAAGGCAAACCGAGCAAAGCGGCCGAAGGCTGGGCGCGCGGCTGCGGCATCACCGTCGATCAGGCGGAGCGCCTGGTGACCGACAAGGGCGAGTGGTTGATGTACCGCGCCCATGTCAAAGGCCAGTCGGCGCAACAACTGCTGGCCGGCATGGTCAGCACCGCGCTCGGCAAGCTGCCGATCCCGAAACTGATGCGCTGGGGCGATTCCGACGTGCAGTTCGTGCGTCCGGTGCACACCGTCACGATGCTGCTGGGCGCCGATCTGATCCCGGGCACCGTGCTGGGCATCGAATCCGCGCGCACCGTGCGCGGCCACCGCTTCATGGGCGAAGCCGAGTTCACCCTCGACAATGCCGACCAATATCCGCAGATCCTGCTGGAGCGCGGCAAAGTGGTCGCTGACTACGAAGCGCGCAAAGCCCTTATCAAACGCGACGCCGAACTGGCGGCGCAGAAGATCGGCGGCAAGGCCGATCTGAGCGACAGCCTGCTGGAAGAAGTGGCCTCGCTGGTGGAATGGCCGGTGGTGCTGACCGCCAAATTCGAAGAGAAATTCCTGGCGGTGCCGGCGGAAGCGCTGGTGTACACCATGAAGGGCGACCAGAAGTATTTCCCGGTGTACGACGCCGCAGGCAAACTGCTGCCTAACTTTATCTTCGTGGCCAACATCGAGTCGAAAGACCCGCAGCAGATCATCTCCGGCAACGAGAAGGTGGTGCGTCCGCGTTTGGCCGACGCCGAGTTCTTCTTCAACACCGACCGCAAAAAACGTCTGGAAGACAACCTGCCGCGCCTGGAAACCGTGCTGTTCCAACAGCAGCTGGGCACCCTGCGCGACAAAACCGATCGCATCCAGGCGCTGGCGGGCTGGGTTGCCGGCCAGATTGGCGCCGACGTCAACCACGCCACCCGTGCTGGCCTGTTGTCGAAGTGTGACCTGATGACCAACATGGTGTTCGAATTCACCGACACCCAGGGCGTGATGGGCATGCACTATGCGCGCCACGACGGTGAGGCGGAAGACGTCGCCGTTGCGCTGAACGAGCAGTATCAGCCGCGCTACGCCGGTGATGCGCTGCCGCAGTCGCTGGTGGCCTGCTCGCTGGCGATCGCCGACAAGATGGACACCCTGGCCGGCATCTTCGGCATCGGGCAGCATCCGAAGGGCGATAAAGACCCGTTCGCGCTGCGCCGCGCCGCGCTGGGCGTGTTGCGCATCATCGTCGAGAAAAACCTGCCGCTGGATCTGCAGACTCTGACCGAAGAGGCCGTGCGCCTGTACGGCAGCAAGTTGACCAATGCCAAGGTGGTCGACGACGTGGTGGAATTCATGCTGGGTCGTTTCCGCGCCTGGTATCAGGAAGAAGGCCACGCGGTCGATACCATTCAGGCGGTGCTGGCGCGCCGTCCGACCAAACCGGCCGACTTCGACGCGCGCGTCAAGGCGGTATCCCATTTCCGCACGCTGGACGAGGCGGCGGCATTGGCTGCGGCCAACAAACGCGTCTCCAACATTCTGGCCAAGTCTACCGAAACGCTGAACGACAGCGTGCGCGCCTCGGTGCTGAAGGATGCGGCGGAGATCCAGCTGGCGACTCACCTGGTGGTGCTGCGCGACAAGCTGCAGCCGTATTTCGCGGCGGGCAACTACCAGGAAGCGCTGGTGGAACTGGCCGCGCTGCGTGAGCCGGTGGATGCGTTCTTCGACAACGTGATGGTGATGGCGGACGATGCGGAAGTGCGCGTTAACCGTCTGACGCTGCTGAGCAAACTGCGCGAGCTGTTCCTGCAGGTGGCGGATATCTCCGTGCTGCAGTAAGCGATTCTTTGCTGTGAAAAGGCGCCTGCGGGCGCCTTTTTTATGGTTGGCGTAACAGTCTGATACCGGCAGCGGTCAAGCGATAGCGTTGTAAACGGCTCTTGGGTTTATCCGGTAGCGTCATTTCAATCCAACCCGCATTCAAGGCCGGCTGTAGATAGCGCTCGCGGAAAGATTTTCGATCTTGCAACTGTAGAACATTCTGAAGCGTTTCTCGCGACATCTCCCCTTGCAGCGCCGCTAGCAAGTCAGCGACTTGGGGGGTGACTTGGGGGGTGACTTGGGGGGTAATGCTCAGCTCAAGCGCTTTTAGAATCATTTCCAGCATGAATTCAACGAAGGGTGAGCAATCGGTCTTTTGGTTGCTGGCATTCAGCGCCTGGTAATATCCGGGCTGGTTATCATGTACCAGGCTCTCAACCGGCACGTTGGCGAACAACGGATCCCAGCGTGACAAAATCAGCGTTTGCCACAACCGTCCCATACGGCCGTTTCCATCGGCAAAGGGATGGATAAATTCGAATTCATAGTGAAATACACAGCTGCCGATCAGCGGTGGCAGGTCGGTTTGTTGCAGCCAGATGAGCAATTGACGGATTAGCAACGGTACGCGTTCCGCCGGTGGAGCCATATGGATCACAACATTGCCGTTCATCACGCCGACGCCGCTTTGACGATAGCGGCCAGCATCAGGCAGTACGCCGTTTTCAACCGCCCGGCCGAGACAATGTTCACCGCAAGCGGAATCGCGTATCGGAACGCCGCCAGTTGATCTATTCTTATAGGCGCACGGAGTGCGGAAAAAGGGGCGGAGTCCAATGAAAAAGCAGGTTTATAACAGGAGTTATGTCACATGGCGGTAGGGATCCAGAGCAGAGGTTTCGCGCGTTGGTTGGCACCGGTATTGGCATTGTTGGTGGTCATGCAATTGACCGCCTGCGGCGATAAAGAGCCGGAACAGCGCAAAGCATTTATCGATTACTTACAGAATACCGTGATGCGCAGCGGGGCGAATATCCCCACGCTGAGCGAAGATCAGAAGCAGAAGTTCGGCAACTATGCCGGCGATTACGCGATTTTGGTCGGTTTTTCGCAGCAGTTGTCCAAATCGGTCGGCGCCAGCCTGACCCCGGCGCTGGATCAGATTAACCAGATCCGCACCGCGCAGGACTACCTGAACAAACGCGACGCGCTGCAGCAATCGGTCGGGGCGTTGAACCTGTTGGGCCAGCAGATCCAGTCGGCCAAATCGCAGGCGGATACTGCCCACGCGGCGCTGAAGCAGCCTGACGATCTGAAGGCGGTGTACAACCAGGCCTATGACAAGATCGTCACCGCCCCGGCCAACGCCTTGATGCCGGCGATCCCGACTACCGCCAGCTTTGTGCAGGATCTGGTGCAGGTCGGCGACTTCCTGCAGAGCCAGGGCAATCAGGTCAGCTTCAACAACAACGGCGTGCAGTTCCGCACTGCGCAGCAGGTGGCGCAATACAACACCATGATGTCGAATCTGGTGGCTAAGCAGCAGAACCTGATGAATGCGCAGAAAACCATTCAAAGCGTGACGCAATAATAACGCGTCCAGGCGCGAAACAGGCCGGCATTGCCGGCCTGTTTTATTTCCCCTCAGCGTTTCCAATCGCTTGCTGGCTTATTGCGCAGGCTTCTGTACTACACTTCAATTAATCCATTCATTAGGCAATGTAGTTTTCTTTCATTCATCACTTCGCTAGTTCCCGGCGGGATGAGTGCTCACAGGGAAGATCAAACAGAGCGTTGCGATCGGCGCTGCAGCTAAAAATAAATTGTGACTAATGTCACAATTCAAAAACAAAACGCCAATTTAAAAATGTGATCATAGTCACTTTATTGGGGGTTTTGTGGCGACTTTTTTCTCACTGTGCTTTTTTTACACGCCATAAATGTGATCTTAGTCACTATAAAGGGTGGTTTGTTGGGGTGTTGTGTGTGATTTGTATCACAAAAAATCCGTGAAGTTCGCGTGACAAAAACAGCGTGATAGAGTCCGTTTCGCATACAGCGGCAACACGGCTGGATCGTCACAACAATAATCACGCGCTCTATTGTCAGCGCGTAACAATAGGGGTGTGTTTTATGTTTTCACCAGACATCAAGGTTAAAGTGCAAAACTTTGGCCGCTTCCTGAGCAACATGGTGATGCCCAACATCGGCGCCTTTATCGCCTGGGGGATTATCACCGCGCTATTCATTCCAACCGGCTGGCTGCCGAATGAGACCTTGGCTAAGCTGGTCGGCCCGATGATCACCTACCTGCTGCCGCTGCTGATCGGCTACACCGGCGGGCGGCTGGTGGGCGGCGATCGCGGCGGCGTGGTCGGCGCCATCACCACCATGGGCGTCATCGTCGGCGCCGACATGCCGATGTTCCTCGGCGCGATGATCGCCGGCCCGCTGGGCGGTTGGGCCATCAAGCATTTCGATCGCTGGGTGGACGGCAAGATCAAAAGCGGCTTTGAAATGCTGGTGAACAACTTCTCCGCCGGCATCATCGGCATGCTGCTGGCGATCCTGGCCTTCCTGGGCATCGGGCCGCTGGTGGAGGTGCTTTCCAAGCTGCTGGCGGCGGGCGTGCACGTGATGGTGACGAACAACCTGCTGCCATTGGCGTCCATCTTCGTTGAACCGGCGAAAATCCTGTTCCTGAACAACGCCATCAACCACGGCATCTTCTCGCCGCTGGGTATTCAGCAGGCCACGGAAGCCGGCAAATCGGTGTTCTTCCTGATAGAAGCCAACCCAGGTCCGGGCATGGGCGTGCTGATGGCCTACATGTTCTTTGGCCGCGGCAGCGCCAAGCAATCCGCCGGCGGTGCGGCGATCATTCACTTCCTGGGCGGCATCCACGAAATCTACTTCCCCTACGTGCTGATGAACCCACGCTTGCTGCTGGCGGTGATCCTGGGCGGCATGACCGGCGTCTTTACCCTGACGATGCTGAACGGCGGCCTGGTTTCTCCGGCTTCCCCGGGTTCGATTTTGGCGGTGCTGGCGATGACGCCGAAAGGCGCTTACTTCGCCAACATTGCGGCGGTATGCGCAGCCTTCGCCGTCTCCTTCGTGGTATCCGCTTTCCTGCTGAAAACCTCCAAGGTGAAAGAGGATGACGATCTGGAAGCTGCGACCCGTCGCATGCAAGAGATGAAATCGCAGTCCAAAGGCGGCGCGGCGGCATCGGTCGACGGCGATCTGAGCACCGTGCGCAAAATCATCGTCGCCTGCGATGCGGGCATGGGTTCCAGCGCCATGGGCGCCGGGGTGCTGCGCAAGAAAGTGGCCGACGCCGGGCTGAAGAACATCTCGGTGACCAACAGCGCCATCAACAGCCTGCCGGACGACGTGGATCTGGTGATCACCCACCGCGATCTGACCGAGCGCGCGATGCGCCACGCGCCGCAGGCCCAGCACATCTCGCTGACCAACTTCCTCGACAGCAAGCTGTACAGCGATCTGGTCGAGCGTTTGGTGGCGGTCAACAAAACCACCGACAACCAGCAGAAGGTGCTGGGCGCGCTGGACGACAGCTTTGAAGCCGGGGAACCGAACCTGTTCAAGCTGAGCGAGAGCAACGTGTTCCTCAACCTGCAGGCCAGCGACAAAGAGCAGGCGATCCGCTTCGCCGGCGAGCAGCTGGTGAAGGGCGGCTACGTCGAGGCGGAATACGTGCCGGCGATGCTGGAGCGCGAAAAGCTCACCTCCACTTACCTGGGCGAATCGATCGCCGTGCCGCACGGCACCATCGAGGCCAAAGACCGGGTGCTGCGCACCGGCGTGGTGTTCTGTCAGTACCCACAGGGCGTGCGCTTCGGCGATGAAGAGGATGAAGTGGCCCGTCTGGTGATCGGCATCGCCGCGCGCAACAACGAGCATATTCAGGTGATCACCAGCCTGACCAACGCGCTGGATGACGAGAGCGTGATCGAGCGGCTGGCGAATACCACCAGCGTTCAGGAAGTGCTGGACCTGCTCGGCGGCAAAAAAGCCGGATAACGGAATCATTTTAAAGGGTGCAGCTTGCTGCACCCTTCGACATTAAGAAGGTAGAGTTATGAAAGCATTACATTTTGGCGCAGGGAATATCGGCCGTGGTTTTATCGGCAAGCTGCTGGCGGACGCCGGGGTTGAGGTGACCTTCGCCGACGTCAATCAAACGGTGCTGGATCTGCTGAACAGCCGAAAAAGCTACTCGGTGCACGTGGTGGGCGAGCAAGAGCGCGTGGAGCGCGTCAACAACGTCAGCGCCGTCAACAGCGGCAGCGAGGCCGCGGCGGCGCTGATCGCCGAGGCGGATCTGGTGACCACCGCCGTTGGCCCGCAAATTCTCGCCAAAATCGCCGGCACGATCGCCAAAGGGCTGGTGCTGCGCCATCAGCAGGGCAATGTGCAGCCGCTGAACATCATCGCCTGCGAGAACATGGTGCGCGGCACCAGCCAGCTGAAGCAGCACGTGTTCGCCGCGCTGCCGCAGGACGAGCAGGCATGGGTTGAACAGCACGTCGGCTTCGTCGATTCGGCGGTCGACCGCATTGTGCCGCCGGCGGACAGCAGCGATCCGCTGGAAGTGACGGTGGAAACCTTCAGCGAATGGATCGTCGATCAGACGCAGTTTAAAGGCCAGCCACCGGCGATCGCCGGCATGGAACTGACCGACAACCTGATGGCGTTCGTCGAGCGCAAGCTGTTCACCCTCAACACCGGCCACGCGATCACCGCCTACCTCGGCCAACGGGCCGGGCTGCAAACCATTCGCGACGCCATTCTCGACCCGGCGATCCGCCGCGTGGTGAAAGGGGCGATGGAAGAGAGCGGCGCGGTGCTGATCAAGCGTTACGGCTTCGACGCCGACAAGCATGCCGCCTACATCAACAAAATCCTCGGCCGCTTTGAAAATCCGTATCTGCACGACGACGTCGAGCGCGTAGGGCGCCAGCCGCTGCGCAAACTGAGCGCCGGCGATCGCCTGATCAAACCGCTGCTGGGCACGCTGGAATACGGCCTGCCGCATGCCAACCTGATCCAGGGCATCGCCGCCGCCATGAGCTACCGCAGCGAACAGGATCCGCAGGCGCAGGAACTGGCGGAACTGCTGAACACGCTCGGGCCGAAAGCCGCGCTGGCGCAAATTTCCGGCCTGCCGGCGGAAAGCGAGGTTGTAGAAGAGGCCGTTGCTGTGTATAACGCCATGCACAAGTAGAATCGTGATGATGAACACCCGAGCGCAGCTTGCTGCGCTCCTGGAACCCGAGTTCGGCATCGACGGCCCTCCCCACGCCTTTCGAAAAGCGACGATGGAAGAAGCACAGGCATTTGAAAACCAGGTTCTGGAAAAGCTGAACGCGGGCAAAACGGTGCGCAGCTTCCTGATCGCGGCGGTAGAGCTGCTGGCGGAAGCGCTCAACGTGCTGGTGGTGCAGGTATTCCGCAAGGACGACTATGCGGTGAAATACGCCGTCGAACCGCTATTGTCCGGCAGCGGCCCGCTGGGGGAGCTGTCGGTACGCCTGAAGCTGATGTACGGGCTGGGGGTGATCTCCCGCCACGAATATGAAGACGCCGAACTGCTGATGGCGATGCGCGAAGAGCTGAACCACGACGGTTCGGAATACCGCTTCGTTGACGACGAAATCCTCGGGCCGTTCGGCGAGCTGCACTGCGTGGCCGCGCTGCCGCCGGTGCCGACCTTCCTGCAGCCGGGCGAGGCGGATGAAGCGCTGATCGCCATGCAGCGCCAGCGCTATCAGCAGATGGTGCGCTCCACCATGGTGCTGTCCATTACCGACCTGATCGCCAGCATCGGCGCCAAACAACCTTCCCGACTCTCTCCTCTCGGCCGCGGCTAAGCGAAGGCCGCGCGCCATTCGTCGAACAGCAACCACAGCGCGGTGGCGGCCATCAGCCCGGACATCACGCCGTTGAAGGCGCGCAGTTTCCAGGTGACCCGCAGCGCGTTGCGCAACCGGTCGCCCAACACCGCCCACAGCAGCACGCACGGCAAGTTCAGCAGCGCGAAACCGGCGATGATAGACAGCGTATGGACGAAAGTGGCGCCTTCGCGCGGGGTGAACAGGATCGCCACGTTGATCACCATCAGCCAGGCCTTGGGGTTGATTGCCTGAAACAGCGCGCCGCTGAGCAGGCTCATCGGCTGCGCCTGTTCTTTGGCGTCCGGCGAGGCCGCCTGAAACAGCTTCCATGACAGCCACAGCAGATAGGCGCAGCCGATCACCGCCAGCGGCAGGCGGATGACGCCAGCCCAGCTCAGCGCCAGCGCCAGCAGCGGGATAATGATCGCCAGCTGTACCGCACAACCGACGCAGATGCCGAACAGCATCGGCAGGGTGCGGCGCAGGCCGAAGTTAACGCCCGACGAGGCCAGCAGCAGGTTGTTGGGGCCGGGAGTGATCGACATGACGGTGACGTAGCTGACAAAGGCGGAGTCCAGCATGGCAGGTTCCTTGAACGTGAAAATGACGGTAATAACGAGAGGATCAGCATAATCGCTGCGATGGGATGGTGACAGAATCACAAATCGGATATTGTCATGGTTACAGTTGTATGAAATGTAAACTGTACCCATTGCCTGGAGAGAAACTGTGACCTTGCTCGATGAAACCCCGGATACCCGTTACCTGCAGCTGGCGGATACGCTGGCCGAAGCCATTCGCCGCGGCACGCTGCAGCCCGGCGACCGCTTGCCTTCGGTGCGGCGCTGTGCGCAAACCCATCGCGTCAGCATCAATACCGTGGTATCGGCTTACCGCACGCTGGAGGATCGCGGGCTGATCGAAGCGCGGCCGCAGTCGGGGTTTTATGTCCGCAGCACGCTGCCGGCGCTGAAGATGGCCTCGGCGCCCAGCGGCCGCATCGAGCCGCCGGCGGACGACGTGCTGGCGTTGATCGATACGGTGTTCGCCGCCCAGCAGAACCCGGCCTTCACCAACATTGCGCTGGCCTGCCCGCAGACCAGCGATTTCTATCCCGGCGGCAAACTGGGGCGCATGCTGTCTTCCCAACTGCGCCGCCAGCCGGGTCTGATCGGACAATATCCGTTGCCGCCCGGCAGCCTGCGGCTGCGTCAGCAGATCGCCCGCCGCTCAATGACGCTCGGCATGCTGTTGGAGCCGGGCGACGTGGTGTTGACCCACGGCTGCATGGAGGCGCTGCAGCTGGCGCTGCGCGTCACCACCAAACCGGGCGACTGCGTCGGACTGGAGTCACCGACCTACTTTTATCTGCTGCCGCTGCTGGCCAGCCTGGGGCTGAAAGCGCTGGAAATCCCTACCGATCCCCAGCTGGGGCTGTCGCTGGACGCGCTGGAGCTGCTGCTGAACGAGAAGCGGCTGAATGCGGTGATCGCCATGCCGACGGTGCAAAACCCGCTGGGTTGCACCATGCCGCTGGCGGCGAAAAAGCGGCTGGCGCGGCTGATGAACGATCATCAGGTGCCGTTGATTGAAGATGGGCTGTATGCCGAGATCCAGTTCGGCGGCGCGCTGTCGCCGGCGGTGAAGGCGTTCGATCGCGACGGCTGGGTGCTGTTTTGCTCCAGCTTCACCAAAACGCTGGCGCCGGATTTTCGCGTCGGCTGGATCTGCGGCGGCCGTTTTCACGAGGCGTTGCGCAAGCTGAAGGCGGTGTCGTCGATGTCCGAGTCGCAGCTGCTGTCGGAAACGCTGGCGACCTTCCTGGAGAGCGGCGGCTACGATCACCATTTGCGCAACCTGCGCAAGCGCTATGCGGCGCAGGTCGACGAGGCGAGGGCGCTGATCGCCCGGCATTTCCCGCGCGGCACGCTGGCCACGCAGCCGGCGGGCGGCTTCGTGTTCTGGGTCGAATTCCCTCCCGGCGTGGACAGCGTGGCGCTGTTCCATCAGCTGCTGGAGGAGCAGATCTGTTTGACGCCGGGCACCCTGTATTCCCCGAGCGGGCGCTACCGCAACGCGCTGCGGCTCTCCTGCTGCTACCCGTTCAACGCGCGCTACACCCAGGCGCTGGCCCGGCTCGGCGCCAGGGCCTGCGAGATGAGCGGCCTGCCGCCCGGCATTGCGCAGGACGGGTAACGGCGCGCGCCTTTTGCTACAATGCCGGTATCATTGATTAGCGTGCCATTTTGGGCACAACGGGCCAGAGACCATGAAAGAGAAAGAAAAGGCAGAGATTAAGCGCCTGAGCGACCTGCTGGACGCCTTGAACCACAAAGACGCCACCGTGATCCAACAGGGCAACCCTGAGTTGATCGCGCAGCACACCAAAGAGAAAGAGAAACTGGCGACGGAGATCGAGCGCCTGAAAAACGTGCGCGGCGAGAAGCTGAGCGCCGAAGCGCAGAAGCTGAGCCAGCTGCCGTTCAGCCGCGAGATCACCAAGAAAGAGCAGGCCGATATGGGCGCGCTGAAGAAAAGCGCGCGCGGGCTGATTGTGGTGCACCCGATGACCGCGCTGGGCCGCGAGATGGGCCTGAAAGCGGTCACCGGCTACGCCAAGAAAGCGTTCTGAATCCCCGGGCGTCAGACCTTGGTGGTGAAATACGCCTTGGTCTGATAGGGCACGGTGACCGTGTCCTTGCCCCGCAGTTCCTCTTCTTCCTCCACCAGTTGGCGCAACCGATCGATAACCTGCTCCTGTTGCGGCTGCGGCAGCGCGGCGATAAAGCTGGTTGAACGCACGCGGTTGTAGATCACGTCCTCCACCGCGCCGCGGTGGCCGAGCATAAACACCTGCTCCTGCAGCGGTTCAAAGCCTTTGAACGGGAAGAGTTTGCGCCATTCGCCGGTATAGAAACGCGGCGCATCGCCTTCGTGGCTATCGACGATCTGATTCAGTTTACGCACCCAACCGACGCGCGCATCGCGCATGTTCCACACCAGGCCGAGTTTGCCGCCGGGCTTGAGAATGCGCTGGATTTCCGCCAGCGCCTGCGGCGTGGCGAACCAGTGGAAGGACTGGGCGCACACCACGGCATCCACCGACTCGTCCGGTAGCGGGATCGCGTCGGCGGTGCCCGCCAGCGTTTTCACCTGCGGCAGCGCCGCCGACAGTTTTTCCAGCATTTGCGGCACCGGTTCGACGGCGATCACCTGCGCGCCGGTTTCCAGCAGGCGCGGGGTGAACTTGCCGGTGCCGGCGCCGAGATCGATGACCGTCATGCCGGCGTGCAGGCCGATGACGTCACGCAGCCAGGCGGCGATTTCCGGCGGGTAATCCGGCCGGCCTTTCACATAGCGATCGGCATTGGCCTGATAGCCCTCGGCGGCGGCGTGATGAATCGAATGGGTCGGGGTGGTCATATACCTGGCTCCTGGCTGAAAAAACGTGCGGCTACAGTATAGGCGGAAGAAAAGGGTTAACGCGGCATTCGGCGCACGTTTTTCATTTTTCCGCCCGCGCTTTCAATGGCCGAGCAGGCGGCGGTTGAAATCCTCAAGGCGCCCTTCGGCGAGCCGAGTGAGCATGGTCTTGCTCCAGCTGGCGGAGAGGCCGGCCACCGCCAACAGGCGGCGATACTGTTCCGCATCGAACGGCATGTGCCAGGCGATGGCGATGGCTTCGGCCACCGACACATCGCTGTTGCGCGCCGCCAGCGCCAGCGGACGATCGCCGCTGACCGCGCCCGGCGACACCACCCGATACAGCCAGCCGCAGCGGCCGCTTTGCTGCATCAGCACCGAAATGTCCTCGATGGCGAAGTGATAATTGAGCTTGAAACACGGCGAGCGCGGCTGGGTGACCTGGATCAGCGCCTCGCCCCAGCGGAAGATGTCGCCCATAAACACATTGTGTTCGGTCAGCCCTTCGGTGGAGATATTCTCGCCGAAGGCCGGGGCGCAAAATTGCTCGGCCTGCGCCGGAAACTGCTCGCGCCAGTGGGCATAATGCTCGCGCGGGTAGTGGCACAGCGCGCGGTCCGGCCCGCCGTGGTAGCTTTTTTCGGCCTGTTCGTCGCCTTCCAGGCCGAGCGGCGTGAGCCGGATGGCGCCATCCACCTGGCGTTTGGCGATGGCGCTGGGGCGCCCGCCTTCATAGGGTTGGATGCTGCCGATGTAAACGTCTGGGTGATGCATGTGCGCCTCCGTGTCTCGCGTCGAGGGCTCAGCATAGCCTGAGTTGTTCTCGTACACTACCCGGCATTTACCTGTACGGAAGGATGTGTTTTTCCTGTCTATATTTAGGCTTTTATCGTCGAGAAAAAACCATGCGTTTCATTGTATTGAGGCATGCGGAGTCAGAATGGAACCGCTCGGGGATTATTCAGGGGCGAAGTGACAGTCCGCTGACAGAAGAGGGGCGACGTCAAATCGCTGGGCTTGGCGCTCGCTTGCAAATGTTATCGGTCACTTTGTTGATCAGTTCACCGGCTGGTCGGGCTTTTACGACAGCGGAGACGTTGGCTGAGAGATGTGGCTGCACTGTGCAAATGGATGAGCGTTTGCAGGAGCAAGATTTTGGCCGACTGGAAGGATTATCTTATGCGCAGGCCATGCGCGATTATCCAGAAGCGACGCAGTGCCTCTTTGCCGGTAAGGCAGAGGCGTCGGCTCCGGGAGGGGAGAATGCTTATGAGGTTGCCTGGCGCCTGATGGCTTGTCTGTCCGATCTGGCTGTCGATGGACAAAATCAAACGCTTGGTGTTGTTACGCACGGCCATGCTCTGCAGGCACTGATTTGGTGGCTTAAAGGGGCCGACCCGCAGGAGGACCTCCGCAGATACGGTCATCGCAATTGCGGCTACGCAATGCTTGATGCGACCGCCTCTGGTTTTAACTTGTTGAGTTGGGGAGTCGCGACCCACCTGTTGCCACAAAGATAGGGCGAGGAACGGATATTCCTCGCCTGAGGGCGTCAGAAGGTGGTCCAGTTCTCTTCCGCTGCGGCGTTGGCGGCCGCGGGTTTTACGGCCGGCGCTTTCGGCGCGGCGGCTTTCACGGCGGCGGGTTCGGTCTGCTCCGCCAAACGGAACACCGAAACGCTCTGCAACAGCATGTCGGCCTGCTCTTCCAGTGAATCGGCGGCGGCGGCGGACTCTTCCACCAGCGCGGCGTTCTGCTGAGTGGTATGGTCCATTTCGACGATCGCCTGGCCAATCTGGGCGATGCCGCGCGTCTGTTCATCGGAGGCGGCGGCGATCTCGGCCATGATGTCGCGCACGTGGGTAACCGAGCGGACGATCTGCTCCATGGTATTGCCGGTGCTTTCCACCAGTTCGGTGCCGGTTTTCACCCGGCTGACCGATTCGGCGATCAGCCCTTCGATCTCCTTCGCCGCCTGGGCGCTGCGGCTCGCCAGGCTGCGCACTTCGCTGGCGACCACCGAGAAGCCGCGTCCCTGTTCGCCGGCGCGCGCCGCTTCCACCGCGGCGTTGAGCGCCAGGATGTTGGTCTGGAAGGCAATGCCGTTGATTAGGGTAGTAATTTCGGCGATACGCTGCGAACTGCTGGAAATATCGCGCATGGTGCTGACCACGTTCTCCACCAGCTTGCCGCCCTGTTGCGCGGTCTGCGAAGCGTCGGTGGCCAGCTGGTTGGCGTGATGAGCATTGTCGGCGTTTTGTTTCACCGTGGCGGTCAGCTGTTCCATGCTGGCGGCGGTTTCCTCGACCGCCGCCGCCTGCTGCTCGGTGCGGGAAGAGAGATCGGTGTTGCCGGCGGCGATTTCCGCCGAGGCGGTGGAGACCTGGCTGACCCCCATCTGGATCTTCTCAATCATGGTGCGCAGATTTTGGCTCATCGCCGCCACCGCGTTCAGCAACTGCCCCAACTCATCGCGGCGGGTGCTGGTCTGCGCCTGGCGCAGATCGCCGCTGGCGATGCGTTCCGCCATCGCCAGCGTACTTTGCAGCGGACGGGTGATCTGCAGCGTGATGCGCCAGGCGATAAGCACTCCGGCGATAATCGCGATCAGGGTGGTGATGCCCATCTGCAGCTGCGCCAGGTTGATGTTGCTGCGCGTCTGCGCCAATTCGTCCTGCATAAAGGCGTTCACCAGCGTGCCGATCTCATGCGCGCGTTCACCGAGCTGTCGGCTGATCTGCTGCTCGTGCTCATAGGCCGGCAGGTAGGCCGCGATACGGTTTTTGTAATCGTCCAGGGCAGCCAGCAGCGGTTGCAGCTGCGGGCGCTGCGCGTCGCTGACCCGGCGGCTCAAGGCGTTGGCCGCGTCGCGCGCGTCGTCGATGGCTGCCATCAGCGGCGCTTCGGTTTCCTTGTTCAGGCTCAGCAGCAGACCGCGCGCGCCGTAGCGCACCTGGGTCAGCTTCTGGTTCAGCTGGATGAAGGCCAACTGCAGATCGCCGTTGGTGAGCTGGCGCTCCACCTGGCTCAGGCTGGCCTGCACTTCCGACATGTTCCAGCTCTGGCGCACCGCGTCTTTCGCCGAGACCGCCTGCTCAAAGATTTTTTGCTGTTGCTGATATTCCCCAATCAGCGTCACCAGACGCTGCAGATCCTTGCGGCTTTGGGCGTCCCAGTCCAACGTCTGGCCCTGGTCTATCAGTTTGACGGCGTTATCGATATTGGCGCGGTTGTTCTGCAGATACTCCGGCTGGTAGGTCTGGCCGTACATGGCGCGGTTGTATTTGGCCTGGTTGATCTCCTCGTTCAGCCGGTTGCTGAAGTCGATGCGATCGGCGCGGGATTCGATGATGTGCAGGTATTGCGCCCCGGTGCCGGCGATGACGACCGCCAACAGCAGCAACAGCGCGAAACCGAAGCCGAGCTTTTTACCTACGGTGAGATGGGTGAACTTTCCTGTCAATGCTTGCAATGCCGCCATAGCGTTTTTCCTTCTCCGGGCGAACGTCAATTGAACAAACCATCGGCAAGAAGTGGTCAAACTTTAGCGGATTTCAGGCAAAAAAATACCCGCCTGCGGCGGGCATCTTCATCAACGGGGGCGAATTACTTCTTCGCGGCGAAGCGTGCAGCCGCTTCGTCCCAGTTGACCACGTTCCAGAACGCCTTGATGTAGTCAGGGCGTTTGTTCTGATATTTCAGGTAGTAAGCGTGTTCCCACACGTCCAGACCGATGATTGGGAAACCGGAAGCGCCGGCGACGGCTTCGCCCATCAGCGGGCTGTCCTGGTTAGCGGTAGACACCACGGCCAGTTTGCCGTCTTTCAGCACCAGCCAGGCCCAACCGGAACCGAAGCGGGTGGCTGCGGCTTTCTCGAACTCTTCCTGGAATTTCTCAACGCTGCCGAAATCGCGCTCGATGGCCGCTTTCAGATCGCCGCCCAGCGTGGTGCCGGTTTTCAGGTTTTTCCAGAAGAAGCTGTGGTTGGCGTGGCCGCCGGCGTTGTTGCGCATGAAGGTGCGTTTGTCGGCAGGCACTTTATCCAGATCCTGGATCAGCTCTTCAACGCTGTATTTGGCCAGCTCAGGGTAGGCTTCCAGCACGGTGTTGGCGTTGTTGACGTAGGTCTGATGGTGTTTGGTGTGATGGATTTCCATCGTCTGCTTGTCGAAATGCGGTTCCAGTGCGTCGTAAGCGTACGGCAGGGATGGCAGTGAATAACTCATAATCATCATCTCCAGTGGTGTATGGGCGGCGCAAAGGGCGAGCACCGCGTAAGCAGTCGGATCATTATAGTTAATTAAATGATATTGAAAATGATTATCAATGCCCTGCTGACTGTGTGGTTAATGAACAAATCGCTGCGTTAACATACTGATAGAAAAGAGGCCTTGAGCGCCTCTTCATGCCTTGGCGCCGATGCGTTGGTTACTCTCTATACTGTAGAGAGCGCCGAGCCTGCTGCGACGCCGAAATGTATCGAAATGTGCCAATGCGTTCACTGAATGAGCACGAGTGTGTAACAACCACAAGCACGCTGTGGTAATATCGCCGCGTCGCGTATCAGCATAACAACAGTGACATTAGCGCTCCGCCGTTTTGGCGAGGAGCGCCATTTGAACAATGTGACAATCGAGAGTAAAGGAGACCCCCATGCAGGTCAGCAGAAGGCAGTTCTTTAAGATCTGCGCTGGCGGTATGGCAGGAACGACGGTGGCCGCGCTGGGCTTTGCCCCCGAAGTGGCGTTGGCGGAAACCCGGCAGTACAAACTGCTGCGCGCCCGCGAGACCCGTAATACCTGTACGTATTGTTCCGTCGGCTGTGGGCTGTTGATGTACAGCCTTGGTGATGGCGCCAAAAACGCCAAAGAAAGCATTTTCCATATCGAAGGGGATCCGGATCACCCGGTAAACCGCGGCGCGCTTTGCCCGAAAGGCGCCGGCCTGGTTGACTTTATCCACAGCGAAAGCCGCCTCAAGTACCCGGAATACCGGGCGCCGGGGTCGGACAAATGGCAGCGCATCAGCTGGGACGACGCCTTTACCCGCATCGCCAAGCTGGTGAAAGAAGACCGTGACGCCAACTTCATCAAAACCAACGACCAGGGCGTTACCGTCAACCGTTGGCTGACCACCGGCATGCTGTGCGCCTCGGCCGCCAGCAACGAAACCGGTTTTCTGTCGCAAAAATTTAGTCGCGCTCTCGGCATGCTTGCCGTAGACAACCAGGCGCGTGTCTGACACGGACCAACGGTAGCAAGTCTTGCTCCAACATTTGGTCGCGGTGCGATGACCAACCACTGGGTTGATATCAAGAACGCGAATTTGATTATCGTCATGGGCGGTAATGCGGCGGAAGCGCATCCGGTGGGGTTCCGCTGGGCGATGGAAGCCAAAATACACAACAATGCCAAGCTGATCGTGATCGATCCGCGCTTTACCCGAACCGCATCGGTGGCGGACTTCTACACGCCGATCCGCTCCGGGACCGACATTGCTTTCCTGTCGGGCGTGTTGCTGTATCTGATGACCAACAACAAGTTTAACCGCGAGTACGTCGAGGCCTACACCAACGCCAGCCTGCTGGTGCGGGAAGACTTTGCCTTCGAAGACGGCTTGTTCAGCGGCTACGACGCGGAAAACCGCAAGTACGACAAAACCACCTGGAACTACCAGTTCGACGAGAACGGCTTCGCCAAGCGCGACGTCACGTTGCAGGATCCACGCTGCGTGTGGAACCTGCTGAAGCAGCACGTGAGCCGCTACACGCCTGACGTGGTGACCAACATCTGCGGCACGCCGAAGGACGATTTCCTCAAGGTGTGCGAATACATCGCCGAAACCTGCGTCGCGGATAAGACCGCTTCGTTCCTGTACGCCCTGGGCTGGACTCAGCACTCGGTCGGCGCGCAGAACATCCGCACCATGGCGATGATCCAGCTGCTGCTCGGCAACATGGGCATGGCGGGCGGCGGCGTCAACGCGCTGCGCGGCCACTCCAACATCCAGGGGCTGACCGATCTCGGCCTGCTGTCGCAGAGCCTGCCGGGTTACATGACGCTGCCGTCGGAGAAACAGACCGATCTCGAGACCTACCTGAAGGCCAACACGCCGAAGGCGCTGCTGCCGGGCCAGGTGAACTACTGGGGCAACTACCCGAAATTCTTCGTCAGCATGATGAAGACCTTCTACGGCGACAAGGCGCAGAAGGACAACAGCTGGGGCTTTGACTGGTTGCCGAAGTGGGACAAAGGCTACGACGTGCTGCAGTACTTCGAAATGATGGCGCAGGGCAAGGTCAACGGCTACTTCTGTCAGGGCTTTAACCCGGTGGCGTCGTTCCCGAACAAAAACAAGGTAGTGGCTTCGCTGTCCAAGCTGAAGTTCCTGGTGACCATCGATCCGTTGAACACCGAGACCTCCAACTTCTGGCAGAACCACGGCGAGTTCAACGAGGTGGATCCTTCGCAGATCCAGACCGAAGTGTTCCGCCTGCCGTCTACCTGCTTCGCCGAAGAAAACGGCTCGATCGTCAACTCCGGCCGCTGGCTGCAGTGGCACTGGAAAGGCGCGGACGCCCCGGGTGAAGCGCTGAACGACGGCGAGATCCTGGCGGGCATCTTCAGCCGCCTGCGCGAGATGTATGCGCGCGACGGCGGCGCGGTGCCGGAACAGGTGCTGAACATGCGCTGGGACTACCTGACGCCGGACAACCCGGCGCCAGAAGAGGTGGCGCAGGAGAACAACGGCAAGGCGCTGGCGGATCTGCTGGATGCCGACGGCAAAGTGGTGGTGAAAAAAGGCGAGCTGCTCAGCTCGTTCGCGCAGCTGCGCGACGACGGCACCACCGCCAGCGGTTGCTGGATCTTCGCCGGCAGCTGGACGCCGGCCGGCAACCAGATGGCGCGGCGCGACAACGCCGATCCGTCCGGCCTCGGCAACACGCTGGGCTGGGCCTGGGCATGGCCGCTCAACCGTCGCATTCTGTACAACCGCGCCTCGGCGGATCCGCAGGGTAAACCGTGGGATCCGAAACGCCAGCTGCTGGAGTGGGACGGCGCCAAGTGGGTCGGGGCCGATATCCCGGACTACAGCACCGCCGCGCCGGGCAGCGACGTCGGGCCGTTCATCATGCAGCCGGAAGGCATGGGCCGCCTGTTCGCCACCGACAAGATGGCGGAAGGGCCGTTCCCTGAACACTACGAGCCGTTCGAAACGCCGCTCGGCACCAACCCGCTGCACCCGAACGTGGTGTCCAACCCGGCGGCGCGCGTGTTCAAGGACGATCTGGCGGCGATGGGCAAATCCGACAAGTTCCCGTACGTCGGCACCACCTATCGTCTGACCGAGCACTTCCACTACTGGACCAAGCACGCGCGGCTGAACGCCATCGCGCAGCCGGAGCAGTTTGTGGAGATCGGCGAAAAGCTGGCGGAGAAGAAGGGCATCAAGCAGGGCGATACCGTGAAGGTCAGTTCAAACCGTGGCTACATCAAGGCCAAGGCGGTGGTGACCAAGCGTATTCGCACGCTGCAGGTGCACGGCCAGGAAGTCGACACCATCGGCATCCCGATTCACTGGGGTTACGAAGGGGTGGCGAAGAAAGGCTTTATCGCCAACACGCTGACGCCGTTCGTCGGCGACGCCAATACGCAAACGCCGGAGTTCAAGGCGTTCCTGGTCAACGTGGAAAAGGTGTAACGGAGACGAATTATGGCCATGCAATCTCAAGACATCATTCGTAAATCCGCCACCAATGGCTTCACGCCGGCGCCGCGCGCCCGTGACCACCAGGAAGAAGTGGCCAAACTGATCGATGTCACCACCTGTATCGGCTGCAAGGCCTGTCAGGTGGCCTGTTCCGAATGGAACGACATCCGCGACGAAGTGGGGCACAACGTCGGGGTGTACGATAACCCCGCCGATCTGACCGCCAAGTCGTGGACGGTGATGCGCTTCTCCGAGGTGGAGGAAAACGGCAAGCTGGAATGGCTGATCCGCAAGGATGGCTGCATGCACTGCGCCGATCCGGGCTGCCTGAAGGCCTGCCCGTCGGAAGGCGCGATCATTCAGTACGCCAACGGCATCGTCGACTTCCAGTCCGAGCACTGCATCGGCTGCGGCTACTGCATCGCCGGCTGCCCGTTCGACGTGCCGCGCATGAACAAGGACGACAACCGGGTGTACAAGTGCACCCTGTGCGTCGACCGCGTGGACGTCGGCCAGGAACCGGCCTGCGTGAAAACCTGCCCGACCGGCGCCATTCACTTCGGCACCAAGGAAGCGATGAAGCAGGTGGCGGCGGATCGCGTTAGCGAGCTGAACACCCGCGGCTACCAGAACGCCGGTCTGTACGATCCGGCAGGGGTGGGCGGCACGCACGTGATGTACGTGTTGCACCACGCCGACAAACCGCAGCTGTACCACGGTTTGCCGGACAACCCGAGCATCAGCCCGGCGGTGACCTTCTGGAAGGGCGTGTGGAAACCCCTGGCGGCCATCGGCTTTGCCGCCACCTTCGCGGCCAGCGTGTTCCACTATGTCGGCGTCGGGCCTAACCGCGTCGAGGATGAGGACGAGCACGACGAGTCGCATGACGAGGAGACGCGCAAATGAGAAAGGAAAAGCCCATTCAGCGTTACAGCGCGCCGGAGCGCATCAACCACTGGATAGTGGCGTTCTGCTTCGTGTTCGCCGCCATCAGCGGGCTGGGGTTCTTCTTCCCCTCCTTCAACTGGCTGATGAACATCTTCGGGACGCCGCAGCTGGCGCGCATTCTGCACCCGTTTGTCGGGGTCATCATGTTCGCCGCGTTCCTGCTGATGTTCCTGCGCTACTGGAAGCATAACCTGATCAACCGGGAAGATATCGTCTGGGCCAAGAATATCCACAAAATCGCCATGAACGAGGAAGTGGGTGACACCGGGCGCTATAATTTCGGCCAGAAGTGCGTGTTCTGGGCGGCGATTATCAGCCTGGTGCTGCTGCTGGCCAGCGGCGTGGTGATCTGGCGGCCGTATTTTGCGCCGTCGTTCTCCATCCCGCTGATCCGCATCGCGCTGCTGGTGCATTCGCTGGCCGCGGTCGGCCTTATCATCGTGATTATGGTGCACATTTACGCCGCATTGTGGGTAAAAGGCACCATTACCGCGATGGTGGAAGGCTGGGTGCCGGCGGCCTGGGCCAAGAAACATCATCCGCGCTGGTACCGTGAGGTCCGCGAGAAACGACAGGAAGATAAACCCTGATGAGTATCCGCATCGTTCCTAAAGAGCAGTTAGGGGCACAGCGTGAGAAGTCCACAACGGCGGAGAACATCCCGCCGTTACTTTTCGCCAACCTGAAAAGCCTGTACAGCCGCCGCGCCGATCGTCTGCGTCAGCTGGCGGTCGACAACCCGCTGGGTGACTACCTGAACTTTGCCGCCGAGCTGGCGCAGGCGCAGCAGCATGCGCTGCACGATAACCCGCTGCAGCTCGATCTGAGTGAAGCGTTGGTGCAGGGTGCCGCCAGCGGCAAACCGCCGCTCGATCTGAGCGTGTTCCCGCGCAGCGAGCACTGGCGCAAGCTGCTGACGTCGCTGATCGCCGAGCTGCGTCCGCAGGCGCCGGAACACATTCTGGTGGTGCTGGACAACCTGGAGAAGACCTCGGCGCACGAGCTGGAGCTGATGGCCGACGCCTTGCTCAACCGCGAGTTCGGCAAGGTGGGCAGCGAGAAGGCGCCGTTCCTCTGGGCCGCACTGTCGCTCTATTGGGCGCAGATGGCCAGCCTGATCCCCGGCAAGGCGCGCGCCGAATACGGCGAGCAGCGCCAGTTCTGCCCGGTGTGCGGCAGCATCCCGGTTTCCAGCATGGTGCATATCGGCACCGTCAACGGCCTACGCTACCTGCACTGCAACCTGTGCGAAAGCGAATGGCACGTGGTGCGGGTGAAGTGCAGCAACTGCGAGCAGACCCGCGATCTCAACTACTGGTCGCTGGACAGCGAGCAGGCGGCGGTGAAGGCGGAAAGCTGCGGCGACTGCGGCACTTACCTGAAGATCCTCTATCAGGAAAAAGACCCGCAGGTCGAAGCGGTGGCCGACGATCTGGCTTCGCTGGTGCTGGACGCCCGCATGGAAGAGGAAGGCTTCGGCCGCAGCAGCATCAATCCGTTCCTGTTCCCGGCGGAGTAACCGCCCGGCCCCGTTCGCGCGGGGCCGGACAAGCAATTTCAGAACGGGCTTCTGGCATTCGCCCGGGCGAGTTGCTACGTTTAGGCCATGACGCGCCAAGCGAAAGGAACCACGATGTTAAACACCCTGGCAAAACTGACCGCGGTCGCCGTGCTGGCGATCGGACTGGCGGCCTGCGACAACAAGGACGACACCAAACCGGCGGTGCCGCCACCGGACACCAAGCCGACCGTGACGCAGCCCGCGCCACCGCCGCCGCCTGCGCCGGTAGAGGCCCCACCCGCGCCGCCGGGGCTGAACGTGTCGCTGCAGAAGGGCAAGATCACCTTCGAGTTGCCGCCGGGCTTTAGCGATCAAACGCTGAACAGCGGCATCGTCAATGACAGCACCTCCACCATCCAGCGCTTTCTTGACGGCAAGTCGCGCCAGAGCGCGGTTTCGTCCGAAGTGATCCCGCCGGACGGCATGAAGATCAATACCAGCGACAAAATGCTGAAAGAGCTGACGCAGAGCGCCATCACGGTGCTGGCCGAGCGCTATCAGAATATCCAGACCACCAAAGAAGAGAACTTCACCGTCGGCAAACAGAAGTTTCGCCGGGTGGATACCGAGCAGACCGTCAACGGCCAAAAGGTGGTGTCCACCCTGGTGTTGACGGTGTTCAACAAACGGGTGGTAACGCTGCAAATGCTGTCGCCGGCCAAAACGCCGGAAGTGCATCAGGCGCTGGTGCAGCGGATTATCGATACTCTGGCGGTGAAGTAAGGGCATTGCGCCGCGGCCAGGACGAAGCGGAGGAGACCGGATGAAGCTTATCGGCAGTTACACCAGCCCCTTTGTGCGCAAGATTTCCGTGATGCTGCTGGAGAAGGGGATCGCGTTTGAATTCGTCAACGATCCGCCGTATGAGCCCGGCAGCCGGGTGAAGGAGCAGAACCCGCTCGGCAAAGTGCCGGTGCTGATCGCCGATGACGGCGAGGTGTTTTACGACTCGCCGATCGTGGCCGAATACCTCGAACTGCTGACGGTGGAGCCGGCGTTTTTGCCGGCCGATCGCGCCGTGGCGCTGCGCGTCCGCCAGGTGGCGGCGCTGGCGGACGGCGTGACCGAAGCGGCGGCGACGCTGTACCGCGAAAGCCGGCGTGCGCCGGAAAAGCAGGACGAAAACTGGATGCTGCGCCAACGTGACAAGCTGACGCACGGTCTGGATGCGCTGGAGGCGCTGGCGCAGGAAAAAACGTGGCTCAATGCCGAGCGGCTGACGCTGGCGGATATCGCCACCGGCTGCGCGCTGGGCTACCTGAATTTCCGCCGCATCCTGCCCAACTGGTGCGTCCAACGTCCGGCGCTGGTCAAGCTGGCCGAACGCCTGTTCGCCCGCGAAAGTTTCGCCCGCACGGCGCCGCCCTGAACGTTCTTTTCTCCCCGCCGCGGCGGGGTTTTGCTATGCCGATACGTCTAAACTGAAAACCGAGCGACCATGAGCACTGAATCCCACCTTCTTTACAGCCAACTGCCCGCCATCGACCGCCTGCTGCGAGAACCCGCGATTGAATCGCTGGTGGCGCAGCATGGCCAGACGCTGATCGGCGAACTGCTGCGCCGGCTGCAGGCCGAGGCGCGCGACGCGATAAAACAGCAGCAACGTTTACCGGCCTGGTGCGGCGACTGGCCGCAGGCGCTGCGGGCCGAGCTGGCCCGGCAGCAACGCCCGGCGTTATTGCCGGTGTTCAACCTCAGCGGCACCGTGCTGCACACCAACCTCGGGCGCGCCCTGCTGGCGCAGCCGGTGCAGGATGCGGTAAGCGCGGTGATGGGGGAGGCGGTGACGCTGGAGTACGATCTGGACGGCGCCGGGCGCGGCCATCGCGATCGGGCGGTGGCGAGTCTGCTGTGCCGGCTGACCGGCGCGGAAGACGCTTGCATCGTCAATAACAACGCGGCGGCGGTGCTGCTGATGCTGGCGGCGATCGCCCCCGGCAAAGAGGTGGTGGTATCGCGCGGCGAGCTGGTGGAGATCGGCGGCGCGTTCCGCATTCCCGACGTGATGCGCCAGGCCGGCTGTCAATTGGTTGAGGTCGGCACCACCAACCGCACCCATCTGAAGGATTACCGCCAGGCCATCAACGAGCAGACCGGCCTGTTGATGAAAGTGCACACCAGCAACTACAGCATTCAGGGCTTTACCGCGGCGGTCGATGAGGCCGAACTGGCGCAGCTCGGGGCCGAACAGGGCGTGCCGACCGCCACCGATCTGGGCAGCGGCTCGCTGATCGATATGGCGCAGTACGGCCTGCCCGCCGAACCGATGCCGCAGCGGTTGCTGGCCGCCGGCGTCGATCTGGTGACGTTCTCCGGCGATAAGCTGCTGGGCGGCCCGCAGGCCGGCATCATCGTCGGCAAAAAGGCGCTGATCGCGCGCCTGCAGCAGCACCCGCTCAAGCGCGCGCTGCGCGTCGGCAAGCTGACGCTGGCGGCCCTGGAGGCCACGCTGCGGCTTTATCTGCAGCCGGAAAAGCTGGCTGAGCAACTGCCGACGCTGCGGCTGCTGACCCGCCCGCAGCAGGAGATGCAACAGATGGCCGAGCGGCTGCTGACGGTGCTGACGCCACGGTTCACCGCCGATTTCGCGCTGCGCGCCGAACCGTGCTGGTCGCAGATTGGCAGCGGTTCGCTGCCGGTGGATCGCCTGCCCAGCTATGCGCTGACCTTCACGCCGCGCGACGGCCGCGGCGCCACGCTGGAAGCGCTGGCTGAACGCTGGCGCCGCCTGCCGCAGCCGGTGATCGGCCGCCTCGGCGACGGCCGGCTGTGGCTGGATCTGCGCTGTCTGGAACAGGAAGGGGCGCTGATCGACGCGTTGAGCGCATCATGATCATCGCCACCGCCGGCCATGTCGATCATGGCAAAACCACTCTGCTGCAGGCGATCTCCGGGATCAACGCGGATCGCCTGCCGGAAGAAAAGCGCCGCGGCATGACCATCGATCTGGGCTACGCCTACTGGCCGCAGCCGGACGGCCGGGTGCTGGGCTTTATCGACGTGCCCGGCCACGAAAAATTCCTCGCCAATATGCTGGCGGGCGTCGGCGGCATTGACCATGCGCTGCTGGTGGTGGCCTGCGACGACGGCGTGATGGCGCAGACCCGCGAGCATCTGGCGATCCTGCGCCTGAGCGGGCGCCCGGCGCTGACGGTGGCGCTGACCAAGGCCGACCGGGTGGAGGCGGCGCGTATCGATGAGGTGCGCGTTCAGGTGCGCGACGAGCTGGCGCGCCAGGGCTGGCCCGATGCGCCGCTGTTTGTCACCGCGGCGGCGGCGGGCGAGGGTATCGAGGCGCTGCGCGCGCATTTGCTGGCGCTGTCGCCCGGCGAGCATGCGCTGACGCGCCGTTTTCGTCTGGCGGTAGACCGTGCGTTCAGCGTCAAAGGGGCGGGGCTGGTGGTGACCGGCACCGCGCTCGGCGGCCGGGTGAAGGTGGGGGATACGCTGTGGCTGACCGGCGCCGACGCGCCGGTGCGGGTGCGCGGCCTGCATGCCCAGAATCAGACCGTGGAACAGGCGCAGGCCGGGCAACGCATCGCGCTTAACATCAGCGGCGATGTCGATAAAGACCGGATCGCGCGCGGCGATTGGCTGCTGGCGCAGCGCCCGCCGGAGGCGGCGGAACGCATTCTGGTGGCGCTTGAGACGGATCGGCCGATCCGCCATTGGCAGCCGCTGCATCTGCACCATGCCGCCAGCCACATCACCGGGCGCATTTCGCTATTGAACGACGGGCTGGCGGAACTGATCCTCGATCGTCCGCTGTGGCTGGCGGAGAACGATCGGCTGGTGCTGCGCGATATCGGCGCGCGGCAAACGCTGGGCGCGGCCCGGGTGCTCAGGCTGAGCGCGCCCAAGCGCGGCAAGCGCCAGCCGAGCTACCTGACCTGGCTGCAGGCCCTGGCGCAGGCGCAAGACGATGCGCAGGCGCTGGCGCTTGAGCTGCCGCACGGCGCGCTGTCGCTGGCGGCGTTTGCCTGGGCGCGTCAGTTGACCGACGACGGCCTGGCGGCACTGCTGGCGAACCGCGATCTGCTGATCGTCGGTGACCGGGCGCTGGCGCAGGATCAGGTGCAACAGGCGGAAAGCCGCCTGCTGCAGGTGCTGGCGGAGTATCACCAACAGCACGCCGATCAGCTGGGCTTAGGGCGCGCCCGCCTGCGGCGCATGGCCCTGCCTCAGCAGCCGGAAACGCTGGTGTTTATGATGATCGATCGGCTGCTGAAGGCTGGCGCGCTGCGCAATACGCGCGGCTGGCTGCATCTGCCGGAACACGGCCTGGCGTTCAGCGCCGACGAAGCGCCGCTGTGGGCGCGCATCGAGCCGCTGTTCGGCGACGAGCCGTGGTGGGTGCGCGATCTGGCGAGCGAGCTGGGCGAAGAGGAAAGCCGGGTGCGCGCGCTGCTGCGCAAGGCGGCTCAACTGGGCCATGTGACGGCGGTGGTGGTGGATCGCTACTACCTCAGCCGACGCATCGATCAGTTCGCGGCGCTGATCCGCGAGCTGGATGCGGAGCGCGGGGGCGCCAACGCCGCCGATTTCCGCGATCGGCTCGGCGTCGGGCGCAAGCTGGCGATCCAGGTGCTGGAGTTCTTCGATCGCAGCGGCTTTACCCGCCGCAAGGGCAACGAGCATCTGCTGCGCGACGGCGGGTTGTTCGGTAGCGAGTCCCCTACCCGATAAACCTGACGGCGGCCCGGCTGACGTCGGGCGTTTGGGCGGCGAGAAACGCTTGTAAACGCTCGATCAGCGGCCGTTTCGCCGATTCCTCCGGCCAAACCAGATAGTAACCGTCGCCGGTGCGCACGGCGGCGTCACAGGGCACCGCCAATAACCCCTCCTCAATCGTCCGCAGGCTCAGCGCCAGATCGCCGATCGAGACGCCGTGCCCGGCGATGGCCGCCGCGTTGCCCTGTTCCAGCGAATCAAATACCTGGCCGCGCATAAGATCGATCGGGGTCGCGATGCCGCTTTTTTGCAGCCAGCGCCGCCAGTCGCGCCGATCGGGCGAAGGATGGAGCAGCGGGCAGGCGGCAAGATCGCGCTGCGCGTCGGCGAGCAGCGCAGGGGCGCAAATCGGGATCAGCCATTCGTCGAACAGTTTTACGGCGGCGGTGTTGGCGCCGAAATAGCCGTTGCCGAGCAGAATGGCGCAGTCGTAGGGTTCGCTGAAAAAGTCCACGTTGTCGATGTCCATCCACACGCTGGCTGACTGCACTTCGAACGCCTGCGCCGTTTGCCGGAACCGGCTCAGGCAGTCCAGCAGCCAGCGCAGGGTCAGGGTAGAGGGCGCCTTCAGCCGCAGCAGATCGCGGTGGCTTCTGAACAGCTCGCAGGCTTGCTCGATGCGCGCAAACCCCTGCTGCAGCTCGGCGGCGAAGATTTTTCCCTGCGGGGTGACCTCGATGCGCGGGCCATTGCGCTGGAACAAGCGACAGCCAAAGTGCTGCTCCAGCGTTTTGATATGCTTGCTGACGGCGCTGGGGGTGAGATGCAGCGCGTCGGCGGCCAGCGTGAACGAGCCGGTGCGGGCGGCGCTTTCGAAGGCGCGCAGGGCGTAAAGCGGCGGAAGGGAACTGGCCATCGCGGCGTCTCTCAGGATGAGTCTGATTCACAGTAAACGACAGGATTACTCCTTTTTCAAGGCGGGGGCGGCGGCATCATAATGATCCGATGCCAACCGTCTGAATGTGAGTGAAATAAAGATGAACCTGTCGTTGCTGGCGGCGTATTTCGCCGCTATTTTCCTGCTTATCGCCACGCCGGGGCCGGTGGTGGTAATGGTCGCCAACACCGCGACGCGCTTTGGCGCCCGGCGGGCGCTGTGGACCGCGCTGGGCAGCAACGGGGCCTCACTGCTGCTGATCGGCATCGCTGCGCTGATCGTCACCGGGCTGTTCGCCGTCGAAAGGCGCATGCTGCAGGGGATCAGCCTGTTGGGCTGCTTGTTTATCGCCCGCATGGCGATCGCCTCGCTGTATGAGGATTTCTCCTCGCCGGCCCCCGATGCGCGGCCCGTTGCGCCGCCGCAAAAACGCTCGGCGATCGTGAACGGTTTTCTGGTGGGCATCGCCAACCCTAAGGACATCATTTTCTTCGTCGCCTTTTTTCCGCAGTTCATCGCCGTCACCCCCTCGGTCGGCGGCAGCCTGACGTTGCTGACCGCGCTGTGGGTGCTGATGGACTTCGCCATCTTGCTGGCCTATATCACCCTGCTGTCGGGAACGGCATTGCAGCGCGCGCGACGGGCGATCTCCGTCCTGTCGGCGTTGCTGTTGTTGGCGGTAGCGGTGGTGGGAGCGGGGTATGCGCTGTGGGGGCTGCTCGGCTGAAGCCGCATAAAAAACGCCGGTCGGGAAACCAGACCGGCGTTTTATCGTCGCGCTTATGCCGCGCCGTTCGGCTGCGGCGTGGGGTCGCCGTTGCGGCGTTTGGCGAGGAACAGCGCCACCAACGTCAGCCAGCACAGGCCGCTGATAAGGTTGAACAGGTTGAACAGCCCGCTGCCGCCCCAGACGTAGGCGACCTTGGCCAGCTCGATGCCGACGGTGAACACCATCATGCTCAGTATGCCCATGGTGGCGGACACGGTGCCTTTGCTGACGTTGCTGGAGAACAGCGTCAGGCGGTACAGCCCGGCGTTGGCGAGGCCGATGCCGAAGGCGTATAGGCTCAGGCCGGCGGTCATCCACAGGTAGGCGTGGCTGGAGAACTGAGTCGCCAGCGCGGCGATCAGCAGCCCCAGCAGCATAGGGCCTGCGCCCAGCTTGATCAGGCGCTCCACGCTGTTTTTGCCGGTCAGGCGCGCCAGCGTCAGGTTGCCGAGGATCAGCGCGCCGAACACCGGGATTTGCAGCAGGCCGTAATCCAGCGTCGACAACGACTCCCCGCTGATCAGGATCACCGGCGACTGGGCGATCCAGGCCAGCAGCGGCAGGCTGGCGAAACCGATCGCCAGGGCGCCGCACAGGAAGCGGCGGTTGCCCAGCACCTGGCGGTAGTCGCGCCACAGGTTGGCGGCGGAGAACGCCTCGCCCTGCAGCGTGGCGGTCTCCGGCATGGCTTTCCACAGGCCGTAGAAGGCGATGGCCGCCAGCGCCGCAAACAGCACGAACATGCTTTGCCACGGTGCGACGTGGATCAGCGCCGCACCGGCCAGCGGCCCCAGCAGCGGGGCGATCAGCGCCACGTTAGCCATCAGGGCGGTGATTTTGATGCACACCGCCTCTTCGAACGACTCCTGAATCGTGGCGTAGCCGACCGCGCCGATAAAGCACAGGCCGATGCCCTGCAGGAAACGCATGGCGATGAACTGCTCGATGGTGGTGACCAGCAGGATCGCCAGGCAGGAGACGATAAAGAACGCCACCCCGGCCAGCATCACCGGGCGACGGCCGCGGCGATCCGACAGCGGCCCGAGCAGCCACTGCAGGAAGATGCCGCCGGCCAGATAGGCGGTCATCGAGGTGGGCACCCACTCTTCGCCGGCGTTGAAATCCGCCACGACGGCCAGCATGCCGGGCTGAATCATATCGTTGCCGATATAGGTGGCGAACTCGAACAGCACCAGACAAAGAGGGAATAAAAGCGCCTGCCGGCCCAAACGTGCCGCAGGTGGTAATGTCGTTTTCATATTATTGTACTGATAGTAAAAGAGAAAAAGGAACTGCCAGGGCGGGAAGCGCAAACTGAGCGAGTTATGGCGGCTATTTTGCCGCCAATTGTTCACCTTCGCAATCATAAGGTGTTGTTTAAGTGCATTCTGATATTTCGCTTTTGGGTTGTCGCCGAACGCCGTGCCCGATAACCTCTTCTTAACATATCAATATGACACAAGATCGGGCGAGCGTTTGAGCGAGAAAATCGGCTGGATAGACAACCTGCGGGCGATGGCGTGCATGATGGTGGTGATGATCCACGCCACCACCTATTACGTCACCAACGGCGCGGCGATAGGGTTGCACAACTGGGACATCGCCAACGTGCTGAACTCACTGTCGCGCGTGTCGGTGCCGCTGTTCTTCATGATTTCCGGCTACCTGTTCTTCGGTGAAAAGAGCGCCGGCCGGCGGCATTTCACCCGCATCCTCTGCTGCATTCTGTTCTACAGCGCCATTGCGCTGATCTATATCGCGGCTTTCACCAAGATCGGTTTCTGGCCGTCGCTGCGCGGCATCCTGCAAAAGCCGGTGTTCTATCATCTGTGGTTTTTCTACGCCATCGCGGTGATTTACCTGCTGTCGCCGCTGATTAGCGTCAAACCGGTATCGCGCCGCTACCTGGCCGCCGCGCTGGTGATGTTGGCGGCGATCGCCAACCCGAATACCGATAAGCTGACCTTCGGCAACGCGCATCTGCTGCCGGTTAACCTGTATATCTACGGCGATACCTTCTACTACCTGCTGTATGCGTTGGCCGGACGGGCGATTGGCATGATGGAGGCGCGCGGGCGCGCCGTGGGCTGGTTGGCGGCGTTGGGATTTGCGCTGTGCGTGGCGCTGATCGCGCGCGGCACCAAACATCAGCTGTTCATCAACGGCAACTTCGCCGATACCTACTACATCTACAGCGGCCCGCTGGTGTTTATGGCGGCGGTGGCGCTGCTGGTGTGGGTGAAACACTGTCTGCCGCAGCCGATCGGCTGGCTGAGCGTATTTTCCCGCCATTCGCTGGCGATCTACGGTTTTCACGCCCTGATCGTCAACGTGATGCGCAGCCGGCACCTGGACTTCACCGGCCACCCGCTGCTGGATATCTTCTGGGTGTTCGGCGTGGCGCTGGGGGGCAGCCTGCTGCTGTCTGTCGGCCTGCAGCGGCTGGATACCCGCCGGCTGGTGTCATAGCGGCGAGCGCTGGCGCTGCTGGGCGCGGCGCAGCTGCCGCCCGGAAGAAAACCCAGCTGCCAGCGCGGCCTTCTCCAAGCCATACCCTTGCTGCAGGCGCTGTTGTGCCACCGCCAGCCGCAGCTGCTCATGATACTCCCGCACGCTGATGCCGACGTGGTTGCGAAACAGCCGCGCCAGGTGGCGGCTGCTGACGTGCGCCTTCTCCGCTATCTGCGGCACTGACCAGTCGGCCTCCGGCTCTGCGGCCATCACGTTCTGCGCGCGGTGCACCGCCGGGTGCAGGTGGTTGCGGTAGCGCAGCCAGGGCGACAGCTGCGGATCGTCGCCGGCGCGGCGGAAATAAACCACCATGTCGCGTGCGACGTCGCGCGCCCGGCCGGAGCCGCAGTGGCGGTGGACCAGGTGCAGCGCCAAATCGATGCCGGTGGTGATGCCCGCGCTGGTGTAGACGCCACGGTCTTCGACGAAGATGCGGTTCTCTTTCACCTGCGCCGCCGGCGCCTGCAGGCGGATACGTTCGATGACGTCGTGGTGGGTGGTGCACTGATAGCCGTCGAGCAGCCCGGCCTGCGCCGCCAGCAGCGCGCCGGAACAGATGCACACCAGGGTGATGCGCTGCCGTTGCAGATCGGGCCGCAGCGTCGCCAGCCAGCGGCGCGCCTGCTCGGCCTCCTCTCCGGCGAAATAGCGCTGCGAATCGCCGACGCCCGGCAGCACCAGGATGGCGCCGTCTTCCAGGCGTTCGGGCAACGGCTGCAGGCCGCTCAGCGTCATGCCGATGGAGCAGACGATCTGCGGCGCCGGGCTGAGGTAACGCAGGCTGAATTGCCCGGCGAGGCGCAGGGTTTCCGCCGGGCCGCTGACGTCCAGCGACAGCACGTTGGGCAACAGCAGAAAATAGACGGCCTGCGACATGGTTACTCCTGTGCGAGTTGCGCCAGCGCCTCATCCACGCTGGCGATGCGGGCGAAACGATCGACCAGTACGGTTTCAGTATGCCGCTTCAACTGCGCGGGGGTAAAGACTTCGCCGCCGGGATGGCGCATCGGGAAGGTTAACGTCGCCTCAGTGACGAAAGTCACCCGATAACCGAGATCGGACGCCACCCGGGTGGTGGTTTCGCAGCACTGCTCGGTGCGGATGCCGGAGACGATCAGGTGGTTGATGTCCCGCTCGCGCAGCCAGGCGTTGAGGCCGGATTCGGTCAGCGCATTGTGCACATGCTTGTGTATGGTGATATCCGCCTGGTGGGTGAGGAACGGCAGGCGCTGCACATGGCCCGAAGCCAGTGAGAACGGCCCTTGCGGCGAAACGTGCAGCACGTCGACCAGGGCCGCGCCGCGCTGTCGGCAGCCCGCAATCAGGCGGGTCAGCGCCTGTTGAAACGCCGGCAGATCGTCCTCCTGCCAGAATGGACGGTGCTGGAATGATTGCTGGACATCGATGATCAATAACGCGCTCTGTGACATTTTCGGCCCTCCGCCAGTGTGTGTAGCGACCATCTTGCGCCGCGCCTTACTCTGGCAGAAGGCCAAAAACGGCCATCATGATGACAACAACGGACCGACCTTAGGCTTTGCTCACCTGGCCGGCGACCAGGCGCCCCTGATGGAAGGTGGCGCTGCGCGCCGGCAGACGGGCGACCGCCTCGGCGGAACAGCTGGCGTTGACCAGCACGAACTCGGCGGCATCGCCGGCTTTCGGCCAGGCGCGCTGCCCCTTATCGTCCAGTGGCAGCACGCCGCCGGTGGAGATGGCCATGGCGCGCGACAGGTGATACTCGTCGGAGCCGCGGTACAGCTGGGCGTACAGATTGGCCTTCTCCAGGATGTCGCCGGTGCCGAACGGCGACCAGTGGTCGATCACGCTGTCGGTGCCGGTCATCACGAACACCCCTTTCTCGCTGAGCTGCGGCAGCGGCATCATCAGGCCGCCGATCGGCACCGTGGAGGCGATGGTGATCTGCTGCGCCGCCAGCCGGGTGGCGGTTTCCGCCAGTTCGCCCGGCGTCAGCGTGGTCAGGGCGAAAGCGTGGCTGATGGTGACCTTGCCGCGCAGCGCCGGGTTTTTCTCCACGGTGGCGATCATGTAGTTGATGGCGGCGACCCCGGCCGGGCTGGTTTCATGCAGGTGGATATCCACGCCTTTGCCGGTATCGAGGGCGATCTGGAACATGGCGTCGAGCGATTTCTCCATCGCGCCGTCGACGTTGGTCGGATCCAGCCCGCCGACGTACTGCACGCCCATCTGCATCGCTTCGCGCATCAGCGCATCGACCCTGGAGTGCAGCAGGCCGTGCTGCGGGAAGGCGACGATTTCACAGCTGAAGTCCGCCCGGTGGTTTTCCAGCGCGCGCTGCAGGTGCTCCAGGCTTTTCAGGCCGCTGACCGGATCGATATTGCAGTGGCTGCGTGCCACGGTGCTGCCTTTGGACTGCAGCAAGGCGATCAGGTTTTCCGCCCGTTGCTGCGAGGTGGGCAGCAGTGTCGGGATCAGTGTCTGCTCCAGCGCGATCATGTCCATGATGGTTTTGCCCTGGCGCGGGCGCGGCGCCTGCCACGGGCCGCTGTAGAAGGTTTTATCCAGGTGGATGTGCATATCGCGAAATGCCGGCAGCAGCAGCCGGCCCTGCGCCTTATAGCGGGGCACGCCGGCCGGCAACGCGGCGTTGGCGGCGTGAATGGCGGCGATCTTGCCGTCTTTGATCTCCAGGGTGTACAGCGCGGTGCGGGTGCCGATCACCGTTTCGCCGTCGTATTCAAAGCCGTCTTCCAGCCGCACCTCGCTCAGGCAGTAGTGGCGATCGGTCAGGGTCATCGGCGTTGGCGCACACGGCTCGCCGCCAGGCGAAGCGGCCTGCGCCATGCCGCCGGTCAGGCCGATCACCGCGCAGGCGGTGGTGAGTTTGCCGGTTTGGCTGAGGAAGGCTCTGCGGCCCGGTTGTTGAGGGTTTTCCACGTTCGGTTCCTTAATCCAGAGGTGAGGTGGGTGAAAACATCCCCCAATTTAGGAGAGGAACCGGCCGGTTGGCAGCGACATTTGCCACTGGTGACTATTCGATTTGGTAATGACCGGCGTGCGCCGGGGCAAGGATTTTCCTGGCTTGCTCTTTCGTAGCTTTAATGGCTACATTTGTAGTCATTAAAGCTACATTGAGGTCAGCGTTATGCACGATCCGATGCTCGAGTTGCTATTCAGCGAATACCGTAGAAAAGTGCTAAGCCTGCTGTTTATTGAAGCCGGGCGTGCGTTTCATGTGCGAGAAATTGCGCGGCGCACCGCAACTCAGGCCGGCACTTTACATAAAGAGTTGAGCAGGTTGGCGGAGAGCGGCATCTTGCTCAGGCAGCGGCAGGGCAACCAAATTTGCTATCAGGCCAACGCCGATTGCCTGATTTTCCCTGAGCTGGCGGCGATTTTCCGCAAGGTTTGCGGGCCGGCGGAGTGCTTAAGGCAGACATTGGCAGCGTTTGGCGAAGCTATTGAACGCGCTTTTATTTTTGGTTCTGTCGCCAGTGGCAAAGCGACGGCGGCCAGTGATATCGATGTTCTGATCGTCGGCAAACTGTCTTTTGCGGAGGTGATTCAGGCGGTTTACCCGCTGCAGGCAACGCTGGGTCGGGAAATTAACCCCAAACTGTATTCGCCTGAAGAGTGGCGAGCGGCTTTGGCCGAGAACTCCGCGTTTATTCAGGACATTATGGATAAACCCCAACTCTGGATTGTGGGAGACAAGGATGACGCTGGACAATCTGGTCGGGCTGGGACTGGAGGTGATAACGCCTGACGCGGGGGCGATTAAAAAATTGCTGGCCGCCGCCGCTCGCAACCGACGCGATGCGGGTATCACTCAGCTTAGCAATGAGAGCCGTTTCGACACGGCATACAAGGCGGTCATGCAAATGGCGAATGCCGCTTTACAAGCCAAAGGATACCGCACGCTGACCAGCAAACCCGGCCATCACCAGATCATGATCCAATCGTTGCCGCTCACCGTAGGGCTGCCGCGAGAGGAAATGATCTGCCTGGATGCATTGCGAAAACAGCGCAACGTGGCGGATTATTCCGGCGACTTGGTGACGGACGCGGCGGTACAGGCTTGCCTTGAGCAGACAGAAGCGCTGTGGGTACGGATTATCGACTGGCTGCAGCGCGAACATCCGCAGATAGTGGCGTAAGATGCCTTACTTCAGCCCGCAAAACGCCGCCAGCCGCTGGGCCAGCGCCAGCGTGGCGGCGGGGGCGCCGTCGCGGTAGTAGAGCGCCAGTTCGAAGCTGTCTATCGGCGGCAATCCTTCGGCCGCGCCCAGCACCCGGTGCGTCGCCAGACGGCAGCCGGCCGGCAGCAGGGTGACGCCCAGCCCGGCGGCGGAGGCGGCGGTCAGCGCCGCCAGGCTGGCGCTGCTGTAGCCGATGCGCCAGCGTTTGCCGAGGTTGTCGAGCGCCTGGCACAGCTCGTCGCGGTACAGGCCGTTCAGTGGAAATACCGCCAGCGGCACCGGCGATTGCTCGATGGCCGGGAAGGCCAGGCTGTCCAGCCACAGCAGCGGTTCCGGCCGCGCGGCGCGCGGCGGTTGCCGGCGGCGCTGCTTCACCAGGATCAGATCCAGCTCTTCACGCGCGTAGGCGTTGTGCAGATCGGCGCTCAGGCCGCTGGCGACGTCCAGCCGCAGGTGCGGGTGCTCGCGGCTGAATTCGGCCAGCAGCCCGGTGGTGGGCACGGCGAAATCTTCCGGCATGCCGATCCGCAGCACGCCGTCGCGCCAGATGCCGGTCAGCGCATCGTGGGCTTCTTCATTCAGCGCGATAATGCGGCGCGCGTAGCTCAACAGCTTGACGCCTTCTTCGGTCAGCAGCACCTGATGCGAGGAACGCTCAAACAGCGGCTTGCCCAGCATCTCTTCCAGCCGGCGCACCTGCTGGCTGACGGTGGACTGCGACAAAAACACCCGCTCTGCGGCGCGGGTGAAGCTGTTGCTGTCGCACACGGCGACGAAGCTGAGCAGCAGCTGCGGATTGAACATCGGGTAGCGATTCATTTTCCCACTGTTGGCTATTTTATTATTTAATTTCCCAATACTAGCGGCGTTGCCTACAGTAACGCAACGCTGCGGCGATCGCGCTGTGACGCCGCACTCTTCATTTCGCAGTACCAGGAATATGCCGTGTTAAATCATTCTGTTAATTCACCTTCTCCACGCCGCTGGCTCAACCCCCTGTTGCTGGCGCTGGTGTTGATCGGCCTGAACATGCGGCCGCTGTTGACCTCGATCGGCCCGTTGCTGCCGACGTTGCGCCAGGCCACCGGGCTGAGTTTTGGCGGCGCGGCGCTGTTGACCACGCTGCCGGTGCTGATGATGGGCCTGATGGCGCTGGCGGGCGGCGCCATCAACCGACTGTTCAGCGAACGCAGCGCCGTGGCGTTGAGCCTGTTGGCGATCGGGCTGGGCGCGCTTTGGCGCGAACTGGCCCCCGGCAGCGTGCAACTGCTGATGAGCGCGGTGCTGGGCGGGCTCGGCATCGGAGTGATCCAGGCGGTGATGCCCGGCATCATCAAGCATCACTTCCTCAAAAGCATGGCGCTGGTGGCCGGGCTGTGGTCGGCGGCGCTGATGGGCGGTGGCGGGTTGGGGGCGGCGATCACGCCGTGGCTGATGAGCGTAGGGCACGACTGGCACAGCGCACTGGCCTGGTGGGCGTTGCCGGCCCTGGTGGCGCTGCTGGCCTGGTGTCCGGTCAGCCGTGGGCTGTCTCGCCTGGGCGCGGCGGGCGAAAACCGCGGGCCAAGCCTGCTGCGCAACCGGCGCGCCTGGCTGCTCGGCGCCTATTTCGGCCTGATCAACGGCGGTTATACCAGCCTGATCGCCTGGTTGCCGCCGTATTACATGCAGCTCGGCTGGCAGCCGCAGGCCAGCGGTTCGCTGCTGGCGCTGATGACCTTCGGCCAGGTGGTGGGGGCGCTGCTGTTGCCGGCGCTGGCGCGCAATCATGACCGGCGGCCGCTGCTGTTGCTGGCGCTGATGATGCAACTGATCGGCTTTATCGGCCTGATTTATCTGCCGCAGACGCTGCCGTGGCTGTGGGTGTTGCTTTCCGGGCTGGGGCTGGGCGGCGCGTTCCCGCTGTGTCTGGTGCTGGCGCTCGATCACCTGCACCAGCCGGCGGCGGCCGGGCGACTGGTGGCCTTCATGCAGGGCGTCGGTTTCCTGCTGGCGGGCGTCACGCCTTACCTTTCCGGCCTGCTGCGCGACTACAGCGGCGGCTTCGTGCTGGACTGGCAGATCCACGCGCTGCTGGTGGTGGTGTTGATCGCCATCACCTGGCGCTTCCATCCGCACAGCTACCGGCGGGCGTTCGCCGAATAATATTTCTGTCATTGCCGCTCCCTATAGTGACGTTGCTTTTACTTCTGGGCGATAACAACGAAAAGGGACAATGACATGCACAACACCAAAACCCGGCTGGCGCTGCTGGTCGGCTGCATGGCGCTGAGCGCCAACCTGTGGGCCGACGCGCAGCCGGTGCCGGCGACGTTGGCGGGGCATGCGCTGCTGCCGGTGAAATCCGCCGTTTCCACGCCGAAGGATGCGCCGAGCGATCTGCAGCAGAGCGGCAAATACACCAGCGGCAAACGCGTCACCGAGCTGGGCAGCGTGGCGGGCAAATCCGCCGATCGCCTGACCGGCCTCGGCCTGCCGATCGACGGCCAGCCGCTGCAGGGCCACTCCGGCATCAAACACATGCCCGACGGCACCTACTGGGTGCTGACCGATAACGGCTTCGGCAGCAAGGCCAATTCGCCGGACGCCATGCTGTACCTCAATCACTACAAGATCGATTTCAAAGACGGCACGGTCGCGCCGCTGAAGACGGTGTTCCTGCACGATCCGGATAAAAAGGTGCCGTTCCACATCATCAACGAGAGCACCGAGCAGCGTTATCTGACCGGCAGCGATTTCGATCCGGAAAGCTTCCAGTTTGCCGACGATGCCTTATGGATCGGTGAAGAGTTCGGGCCTTACCTGATCAAGGCCGACCTGAACGGCAAAGTGCTGGCGGTGTTCGACACTCAGGTAGACGGCAAGGTGGTGAAATCGCCGGACAACCCGACGCTGACCCTGCCGGGCGCGCCGGACGGCAAGCAGAACTTCCAGGTGGCGCGTTCCAAAGGCTTTGAAGGCATGGCCGCCTCGCCGGACGGCAGCAAGCTGTACCCGCTGCTGGAAGGGGCGCTGTGGGATGGCGAACAGTTCGAGAACGTCGGCGGCAAACGCTACCTGCGGGTGCTGGAGTTCGACGTCAAACAGCAGGCCTGGACCGGCCGCAGCTGGCAGTACGTGCTGGAAGACAACCAGAACGCCATCGGCGATTTCAACATGATCGACGCCACCCACGGGCTGGTGATTGAGCGCGACAACGGCGAAGGCACGCCGGATAAAGCCTGCGCCGCCGGCGCGCCAACCGACAACTGCTTCAGCCAGGTGGCCAAGTTCAAGCGGGTGTATAAAATCGCCTTCTCGGACGCCAACGTCGGCAAACCGGTCGAAAAATTGGGCTATATCGACCTGATGAACATTCAGGATCCGAACAAGCTGGCGCGCAAGCCGCTGAACGACGGCGTGCTGACCTTCCCGTTCTTCACTATCGAGAACGTGGACGTGGTGGACGCCAACCACATCATCGTCGGCAACGACAACAACTTCCCGTTTTCCTCCAGCCGCCAGCCCAATATGGCGGATGACAACGAGTTCATCCTGCTGGACGTGAAGGATTTCCTGAAGTAGCGCTCCCCGGCCGCCGAATCGCCGGCGGCCGCCATTTCCCGCTTAGCGCAGCGAACAAACTGCGCTATAATCAGCGCCTTGCTTCTTCTCTTCTCCAAGGAAGATCCTCGTCCCCGGTGGGGCGGCCGGACTTCAAATCCGGTTGGGGCCGCCAGCGGTCCTGGGCAGGTTCGACTCCTGTGATCTTCCGCCAATCAATGTCTCCCAATCTCCTCTGTGATTGTCGGCTCCGGTAGGGGTAATTTGCTTCTTTCGCTTTGTGATAGCGCAGCTTGCGTGGGTAGAAGAAACGTTCATGAAGAAGGACTATGAGGCAGTAAGCCGTTGACGTAAAAACCGCTTACGCGGCCTTTTTATTTCTGAGAAACAGGGCAAGCAGATACAGGGCGCCCAGCGGCAGGGCCATGACATAACAGAATGCATAATACAGGATCAGCACGCCATTTTTGCCTATGGTATCGGCGAACAGTCCGCGGTGCCAAAATTCTTCACTCGTGAACTGCAGGGCGGCCATTTCAGTGCCTTTTTTAGCACAGGGATACAGTAAAAAGCTCAGGATGGAGAGGATCAACGAAAGTGCGATATTCACCATGTCCTGGAAAGAATAGATGTAATAAAGCGCGATAAAAAAGTAAGTCACGCCCCACACCTGACTTTTCCAATAATACGCTTTGGTCATTTGTGCCTCCCTGGACATGAGTTCCTTTCTGTTTTCGTGCTTGGCGAAATGGAATATCGATGCCATTGCCCGCGTTGCGCGGTTTACCCAAGACGTCTGAGTATGCGCAGGGCTTCGGCAAAATGCCATATTACCGGCTTATCTGGCAGGCGTATTTGGGTTCTGTCGCGAGCGTCCCTCTCCCCAACACATAGCCCCCTCACTCCCGCTGCAAAAAGAACTGCTTGATGGTCTGCCGCAGCCAGCGGTGCGCCGGATCGCGATCCAGGCGCGGGTGCCAGGCCTGGACGATAAACACCGATTCAAGCTCGAGCGGCAGCTCGATCTCCGCCAACGGCAGGTGGATATTGCTCACCCCCTGCAGCACGTGGCGCGGCAGCGGCAGGATAAAGTCCGACTTCATGGTCAGCATCATCGCCGAATGAAAGCCCGGCAGGGTCAGGGCGACGTTGCGCTGCAGGCCGAGATCGCGCAGCGCGTCGTCGATCGGCCCCTGCGTTCGCCCGCGGCGAGAAACGCTGATATGCGGGTAATGGGTCAGGGTTTCGGGCGTTACCCGGCCGATGATCGGGTGCCCAGGGCGCACCAGCGCCTGAAAGGTGCTGGTGAACAGGCTCTGCGTTTTGATTTCCGGGTGCCAGTCGCGCGAGGAGCCGATCACCAGATCCACCTTGCCGCTGCGCAGCGCATCATCCTCGCCGTCGCTTTCTGCGATAAACTTCAGGCCGCTTAACGGCGCCATGTCCCGCAGCGTTTCCAGCAGGCCGCCCGCCAGCGCGCCGATAAAAATGTCGTTGGCGCGAATGGTGAAGGTTCGGGTCAGCTTGCCGGGTTCGAATGCATCATTCGGTGCGATCAGCGCGGCGGCCTGTTCGATGATCTCGCCGAGCTGGCGTTTCAACTCCAGCGCACGCGGCGTCGGCACCAGATGCTTGCCGGCTCTGACCATGATCGGGTCGTCGAACTGCCGGCGGATGCGCCCAAGAATGCGGCTCATTGCCGGCGCGCTCAGATTCATCTTCTCGGCGGCGCCGCTCACGCTCCCTTCTTCCAGCAGCAGATTCAGCGCATAGATCAGGTTGAAATCAATTTTTTGCGGCATGGCCTCTCCGGTGGTGGTGCACTCAGTGGATTGCGTTTTGTGCAACTAGTTAATTACATCATTTCATTTTAAACAATCGAAATAAGCCCGGATACTGCCCACGACAACAAAGATTGAGGCTGAAACAGCAGGAGTGGGGAATGGTTGAGGTGTCTGTTACGCCGCATCACAAGAATAGATGGCTCGCCAGCGCCGGCGAAATCAACGGCCGTACCTGGCTGGGGTTGTTCGGCGTGTTTTTGGCGGTGATGGCCAGCGGCGTGGGGGAAAACGCCAGCAAGTTCGCGCTGGCGGATATACAGGGCGGCATGCTGCTGAGTTTCGATGCCGGCAGCTGGCTGACCACGTGCTACGTCACCGGTTTTGTGATCGGTTCCGGGTTCACGCCCTGTTTTTGGCCGACCTTTTCGCTGCGCCGGGTGGCGCTGACGATGTGCGGCATTTACCTGGCCGGCGGGCTGCTGACGCCCTGGCTGAGAGAACAATATGGCGTGCTGCTGGCGGTGCGCAGCCTGCAGGGCTTCGCCGGCGGCGCGTTGCCGCCGATGCTGATGACGGTGGTGCTGCGTTTTATGCCGCCGCTGATCAAGGTGCTGGGGCTGGGCGCCTACGGCTGGGTCTCGGCCTGGAGCGCTACGCTGGGCGCCACCGCCGCCGCCTTCGCCTTTCACTGGGGCTGGAGCGGATATTTCTACTGGAACCTGCCGCTGATGGCGATCGCCGCCGTGTGCATCGGTTACGGCCTGCCGCAGGATCCGTTGCGGCTGGAGCGCCTGCGGCAGTTCAACTGGCGCGGCCTGCTGCTCGGCGGCATGGCGCTCGGCATGCTGACGATGGGCATCTCACAGGGGGAGCGCCTCGACTGGCTGAACTCGCCGCTGATCTACGTTTTATTGTTGGGCGGCATTGGGCTATTGGCATTATTTCTGATTAACGAATGGTATCACCCGCTACCTTTTTTCAATTTGCAGCTATTAAGCAAAAGGAACTTGTCCTTCTCCTTAATTACGCTGGGTGGCGTGCTGTTAATTATGGTGTCACTGGTCAATATCACGTCGGGATATTTATCCGCGATTCAGGGTTACCGTCAGGAACAAACCTCCGACTTAATGCTGTGGGTGGCGTTGCCGCAATTAATTACGCTGCCGATCGTCGCCATAATTTGCAATACGCCGCGGGTGGATTGCCGCTGGGTGCTGGCGATCAGCCTGCTGTTGATGGCCACCGCCTGCGTACTGGCCGCCCAGCTGACGCCGGAATGGAACGGCGACACGTTTCGCGTTATCGCACTGTTGCAGGCGATCGCTCAACCGATGGCGATCATCCCTCTGCTGATGCAGGCGACCGGCGGGCTGTTGCCGACCGACGGGCCGTTTGCGGCGGCCTGGTTCAACGCGGTGAAAGGTTTCGCCGCCACCGCGGCCGGCGGCGCCATCGCACTGCTCAGCCGGCAGCGCGGGGATTATCACGCCGGTACGATCGCCGACGGCTTCGGCTCGGCCTATAGCCGCGCATCGGGATCGGCGGAGCAGTTGGCGCAGCTTGCCGCCCGGCAGGGCCACGTGCTGGCCAGCGCCGATCTTTATCTGTTGGTTGCCGGCCTGGCGTTATTACTGACCGCGCTGATTTTAGTTATGCCGACCCGTATTTACCCGCCGCGTTCGGTCGCTGCCTGACATTTTATCATCAGACATAAATATTAAGTGGAGTCACTTTTATGGCTAACAAGAAAGTCGCCGTTGCTGTATTGGCGGTTGCCGTCATTACGCTGGGGTTATTAATCAATAAGTTCTTTATTAAAGAAACACAGCAGAATACCAACGACGCCTATATTCGCGCCGATATCTCGCGTATTTCTCCGCAGATTGCCGGTGAAATTGCGCAGGTGTTGGTCAGGGACAACCAGTGGGTCAAACAGGGGGAATTGCTGGCGGTGATCGACCCGCGTGAATTCAACGTCGCGCTGGCGCAGGCGACGGCCCAGGAGCAATCCGCCCGCGCCCGGCAGGACGACGCCGGGGCCAACCTGACCCGACAGAGCGCGCTGATCGCCGCCGCGTTGGCGGAGCGGCAGGCGGCGCAGGCGGAGCTGGCGTTTGCGCGCCAGGAGCAGAACCGCTACCAGAGAATGGCCAGCAGCGGTGCGGGGTCGCAGCAGGCGGCGCAGCAGGCGACAACGCGGGTGCACACGCTTTCCGCCAATGTGGCGCAGGCAGAGGCGACGCTCAAAGCGGCGCGAAACATGGAGCAGGTGCTGCAAGCCAAGCTGGCGGACAGCGATGCCGAGCTGATGCTGGCGCAGGCGAAGAAAGCGATGGCCGAGCTGAACCTGTCTTACACCCGTATCACCGCGCCGATCGGCGGCGTGATCGGCAAGAAAAGCCTACGGGTCGGGGAGTTCGTCAAACCGGGCGATGCGCTGCTGGCCATCGTGCCGCAGGACAAGCTGTACATCATCGCCAACTACCAGGAAACCCAGTTGGAAAACATTGCGCACGGGCAGTCGGTAGACATCCATATCGATACCTTTCCCGGCCAAACGCTGAAAGGGCTGGTGGACAGCATCGCGCCGGCTTCCGGCGTCAGCTTCGCGGCCGCGGCGCCGGAGAACGCCACCGGCAACTTCACCAAGATCGTTCAGCGCATCCCGGTGAAGATTGTGTTTGATATCAACAAAGAGCACGCCGCCTTGCTGAGCGCCCTGCGCGTCGGCATGTCTGCGGACGTCAGCATCAATACGCTGGACGGGGGCCTGCAATGAACAGAGTCGTGATCCCGCTGCTGCTGATTGCGCTGAGCGGCTGCCGGGCGGTAGGGCCGGACTACGCTCGGCCGCAGAACGCGCTGCCCGAAAGCTGGGGGGAGCAGGCCGGCGGCGGGGCGCTGCCGGTGGCCTGGTGGTCGATATTCAACGATGCGTCGCTGTCGCAACTGGTGCAGCGCGCGGCGGCCGGCAACCTGGATCTGCAGCTCGCCACGGCGCGCATGCAACAAAGCCGCGCCCTGCTGGGCGTGACGGAGGCGGCGCTGATGCCGGATCTGAGTCTGGACGGCGCTTATCTGCGCCAACGCGCCACCTCGGTGGGCAGCATGGATCCGTCCGGCAACGGCGGAGAGGCGGATTATAACCTCTGGCGCGGCGGAGCCAGCGCCACCTGGGAGCTGGACATGTGGGGCAAGCTGCGTCGCGCGTCGGAAAGTGCGCGCGCCAGCTTCGCCGCTTCGCAGGAGAACCGGCGCGCACTGCTGACGTCGGTGACGGCGGAGGTGGCGAGCGACTATCTGCGCCTGCGCGCCACGCAGCAACAGCTGGCGGTGGCGCAGGAAAACCGCACTACGGCGCTGCGCACGCTGCAGCTGACGCAAAACCGTTATCAGAGCGGCGCGGGCAACGAACTGGATGTCGATCAGGCGCAGGTGCAGTTGGCGCAGGTGGATGCCCTGCTGCCGGCGCTGTTCGATCGGCAGGAACGCTTGATCAACGCCATCAGCCTGCTGTTGGGCGAGCGACCGGGCGCGCTGACAGCGATGTTGTCGCCGACGGGGCCGCTGCCGACGCTGGCGCGCGCCGTGCCGATGGGGGTGCCGTCGGATCTGGCGCTGCGCAGGCCGGATATTCGCGAAGCGGCGGAGCGTTTGCATCAGGCGACCGCCGAGATCGGCGTCGCCACCGCCGACTACTACCCGCGCATCACGCTGACCGGCAATGCGGGTTATCAGGCGTTGGCGCTGGCGGATATGGGCAGTTGGTCCACGCATACCTTCGCCATCGGCCCCGCCCTGTATTTGCCGCTGTTCGACGGGGGGAAAATCACCCAACGGGTGCGCCTGAGCGAATACCGGCAGCAGGAAATGGCCATCGCCTACCAGCAAACGGTGCTGCGCGCCTGGCACGAGATTGACGACGCGCTTGCCGGTTATCGCGCCCAGCAGCGCCGCCAGACGCACCTGGCCGAGGCGCTGGCCGCCAACCGACACGCGTTTGCGCTGGCGCGCGACAGCTATCTGAACGGCGCCAGCGATTTTATCCACGTTCTGAGCACGCAGCGCGCGCTGCTGGATCTGCAGTCCGCGCAAATTGTTTCAGAGGAGGAGACGGCGATCGCCGTGGTGAATATCTATCGAGCGCTGGGCGGCGGCTGGGAACACACCTACCCGTCTGCGGCGCCACAGGAGAAGGCTGATGCACAACACGCTGAATAAGATTGTCGACGAGATGCTGGAAAGGGACACCCGCCGCAAACGGGAGGCCCGGGTGAGCGCCGTGCGGCAAGTCACCGCCCGGATCCGTCGCATCACGTTGAGCGGCGATGATGTGGATAAGTTTATCGCCGATCCGCGCGCGCAGGAGCCGGCCAGTTGGGTCAAAGTGTTCTTCCCGTGGCGCGACACGCTGGCCGGGCGGGCTTACACCCTGAGCGGCATCGACAAACTCGCCCGCACCTTCGATATCGATATGGTACTGCACGGCGAAGGCCCGGCGTCGAACTGGGCGCGCGACGCGATGCCGGGCGACAAGCTGGGGTTCGCCGGCCCTTGTTCCGGCGGCTTCCGATTGTTGCCGCAAACTCGCTGGCTGCTGTTGCTGGGCGATGAGACCGCGTTGCCCGCCATGCGCACCATTCTCGCCTCGCTGTCCGACCCGTTGCCGGTGCTGTGGTTCGCCGAAGTGGGCGATGCGCAGGAGATTCAGGATGTCGATTGTTCCTTCTTGCAGGTGAACAGCTGGCAAATTCGCACGCGCCATTTTGACAGCGTGATGAACAGCCCGCTGGTGCAGGCCGTCAGCCATTGCGAACTGCCGCCCGGCGAAGGGCAGGTGTGGCTGGCCTGCGAGCAGCAGATCGCCGCATACCTGAAGGCGCGCTTTATCAACGAAATGGGCGTCTCCCGTGCGGCGCTGTTTGCCAAGGGGTATTGGAAAAAGGGCGAAGCCAACTTCAAGGGCGCGATTTAATTCAGCCGAACGAGGATTGTTATGATTAAGAGAGTGTTATTGGCGGTGGACTGCTTTGAGCACAGCGGCAATGCCCTGGATTTTATGGCGCGCCTGCAAGGCAGCATCGGCGACGTGATCGTACTGACGGTGGTGGACAATGCCTTCACGCTCAGCCGTAGCGGCCTGCGTTTCGACAGCGAGGAGCGCGAGGAGTATCCCGCCGCGCAACGGGAAGAGGCGCTGGCGGAAAAGCAGGTCGGGCAGGTGACGCGGGCGCTGAAACAGCAGGGTTTCAACGCCCAGGGCTTGCTGGCTGCGGGGACGCCCATCGAGGTGATCCCGGAACAGATGGCGCTGTTCAACTGCGATTTGCTGATCATCTCGCACCGCCACCTGTCTTCGTTGGGGCGCTGGTTGAACGCCTCCGTCACGCGTGGCCTGCTGGATGAGATTGGCCAACCGGTATTGGTGATCCCGCGCTAAGCTATGGGTAAGGGCAGCCGCATGCGGCTGCACGCGTTCGGCGACGAAGGCCGTACATACCGGAGGTCAACATGCGAAGTCTGGAAGATCAACTTGCCGCTTATGCCGCCTATCATCGCGATGCGCGCAATATCGTCACGCACTTTATCGGCATCCCCCTGATCGTCGTCAGCCTGCTGGCGCTGCTCTCCCGGCCGGCATGGGGCGCGGGATGGCTGCCTTTTTCGCCGGCCTGCGCGGTGGTGATCGTGTCGGCTCTCTATTACCTGCGGCTGAGTCTGCGGCTTGGCGTCATGATGTTGGCGTTGCTGCTACTGTGCCTCGGGGTCGGTGCCTGGGTGGCGTCGCTGTCGACGACGGCGTGGCTGAGCGTCGGCATCGGCGGCTTCGTCATCGGCTGGCTGTTTCAGTTTGTCGGGCATTTCTGGGAGGGACGAAAACCGGCGTTTATGGACGACGTGACGGGCCTGATCATCGGCCCGCTGTTCGTGCTGGCAGAAGCCTGCTTCCTGGCCGGCGGGCTGCGCGAACTGCAGCGGAACATCGAAATGCGATCGGGCAAAGTGCGCAACGGGAGGGTATAAAATAAGGCGTTATAGGATTTTTCTGCGAGGCCCCTTTTGAAAAAAGAGGCCTGAAGATGACGGATTATGCGTATTGGATCAATTTCCAGGTGACCCCTTTGCCGCCATAAGGCGGCATGATATTGCCTTTAGCGATTGGCGCTGTGGTTGAGGGTTTGCCAACCACTTCCCAGACGCCGCTTTCCGGGCATTTTTGCCCTGTCGTGGCTGTAGTGCCAATAGGTGATTTAGACATAAGATCTTTCCTTAATCCATACAGCGCCACAGTAGCGCTGTTCAGAAAGATATTTACACGTTCGTGTATATATTCAACCCTGTTCGGTCAATACGGGTTATGTGTTTAAATTTTGATTTAATATTGTGTTTTAAGTTTTCATTTTTCTTGGTTTCATTGTTTTTATTTCAATTTATATTGTTTTTATATGTTTTGTTTTTTTGTATTCTAATAAAAAATTGCAATGAAAATGTTTAATTTATTATTTTATATCTAAGGTTTTCGATTTATTTTTTATTTATCGTGCGGACACTGAAAATCTGGGTTATGTCGCTTATTCAGAAGAGCGTTGTTTACCAAGCCAGCGAAGCCCCCCGCACTTGCAGGCTCGGGGGGCTGAACATATTTACCCGATCGTCGGGTAATCGGTGTAGCCTTCCCGGCTGCCGCCGAAGAATTTCTCTTTGATTGGCGCATTCAGCGCCAGCCCGTGTTGCAGGCGGTGAGGCAGATCCGGGTTGGCGATGAACGGGCGGCCGAAGCCGATCAGATCCGCCCAGCCTTTGGCCAGCGCTTCTTCAGCGCGTTCACGCGTGTATTTGCCCGAGTAAATCAGCGTGCCGCGGAAAATCAGGCGCAGCGACTCTTTGAACGCCGCCGGCATCACCGGAGCGTCATCCCAGTCCGCTTCGGCGATGTGAATGTAAGCGGCGCCAATATCGTTCAGCACGCTGGCCGCCGCCAGATAGGTGGCTTCCGGGGTATCGTCCTGCGAGCCCATCAGGGTGGTCAGCGGCGCCAGACGCACGCCCAGTTTCTCTTTGCCGATGGCGTCCGCCACCGCCTGCGCCACTTCCCGTAGGAAACGCAGGCGATTTTGCAGTGAACCGCCGTATTCGTCGTCGCGCTGATTCTCCCGCGAGTCGATAAACTGATTGATCAGATAGCCATTCGCGCCGTGCAGCTCTACGCCGTCGAAACCGGCGGCGATGGCGTTGCGGGCCGCCTGGGCGTAGTCGTTGACGATCGCCGGAATTTCTTCCCGCGTTAAGGCGCGCGGTGCGGAGTGCTGCACCATTTCACCCACGCCATGCTCCGGCCCGCGGCCTTCGACATCCACGAACACCTTGACCCCGTCGGCCTGGATGGCGGAGGAGGAGACCGGCGCGGCGTGGCCAGGCTGTAAAATGGTATGCGACACGCGGCCGACGTGCCAAAGCTGCGCGAAGATCTTGCCGCCGGCATGATGTACGGCGTCGGTGACTTTTTTCCAACCGGCGATGTGTTCCGGGGTGTAAATGCCGGGCGTCCAGGCATAACCCTGGCCCTGCTGGCTGATCTGCGTGCCTTCGCTGACGATCAGCCCGGCGCTGGCGCGCTGGGCATAATATTCAGCCATCATGTCGGTGGCGACGTCGCCGGCGCCGGCCCGTGAACGGGTCATTGGCGGCATGACGATGCGATTGTTCAGCGATAAACCGTTTAAAGAATACGAGTCAAAAAGCATGACGCTTCCCTCATGTGAATTAGGCCGTAGGGCGATGATGTTTTGCTGAGGCCATTATATTTCGTCGTTTAATTCTAAAAACGCGCACAATAACAAAACACTTTTGCTCTGTGTTCAATAGTCGCGGCAGCCGCCGGTGAGCCGGTATGGCGGGTGGGCCAGGTGGCGAGAATGAACCCGATGTGCGCACGGGCGACGGCGGCTATTGCCTGTCGGCGCGTGGCTGAGATAGAGTCGGCTGCTGTTTTCCCCACGATTTTTAACAAAATCGCAAAAGTCTTTTAGCCTTCCGCCTGCTTATCTTTGGTGTGATCAATGTCATACTTTTGGCATCTTAACTTTCCCGCGCTTCGGCAGCGGTTAACCGGAGTTGTTGAATGAAAATTAACTTTCCCTTATTAGCCCTGGCGGTGGGGGCGTTCGGCATCGGCACGACCGAGTTTTCCCCGATGGGGTTGCTGCCGACGATCGCCAAAGGGGTGGACGTCTCCATCCCGATGGCCGGCATGTTGATCAGCGCCTACGCCGTTGGCGTGATGGTCGGCGCACCGCTGATGACGTTGCTGCTTTCTCACCGGGCGCGCAGAAGCGCGCTGATCTTCCTGATGGCGATCTTTACCCTGGGTAACGTGCTGTCGGCGGTTGCGCCTGACTACACCACCCTGATGCTGTCGCGCATCATCACCAGCCTGAACCACGGCGCGTTCTTTGGCCTCGGTTCCGTGGTGGCCGCCAGCGTGGTGCCGAAGGAGAAACAGGCCAGCGCCGTGGCGACCATGTTTATGGGCCTGACCATCGCCAATATCGGCGGGGTGCCGGCCGCGACCTGGCTGGGTGAAACCATCGGCTGGCGCATGTCGTTCCTGGCGACGGCAGGGCTGGGCGTGATCGCCATGCTGGGGCTGTGGTTCTCGTTGCCGAAAGGCAGCGCCGGCGCACGCCCTGATGTGAAACGCGAGCTGTCGGTGTTGGTGCGCCCGCAGGTGCTGTCCGCCTTGCTGACGACCGTGCTGGGCGCGGGCGCGATGTTCACGCTCTATACCTATATCTCGCCGGTGTTGCAGCACATCACCGATGCGACGCCGCTGTTCGTGACGGTCATGCTGGTGTTGATCGGCGTCGGTTTCTCCATCGGCAACTACCTGGGCGGTAAATTCGCCGACCGCTCCGAGAGCGCGACGCTGAAGGGTTTCTTGCTGCTGCTGGTGGTCATTATGCTGGTGATCCCGTTCCTGGCGCGCAGTGAAATCGGCGCCGCGGTCAGCATGGTGATTTGGGGTGCGGCGACCTTTGCCGTGGTGCCGCCGCTGCAGATGCGCGTGATGCGTGTCGCCAGCGAAGCGCCGGGCCTGTCGTCCTCGGTCAACATCGGCGCCTTTAACCTGGGCAATGCGCTGGGCGCCGCCGCCGGTGGCGCGGTAGTCTCCGCCGGGCTGGGATACAGCTTCGTGCCGGTGATGGGGGCTATTATTGCCGGATTGGCGCTGTTGCTGGTGCTGTTCACCCACCGTCAGGCCGAAAAAGTGGCCTACGCCAACGGGTAAACGATAACGTGCGGCGGGGTTCCCCGCCGCGCTCACTCAAAGCCGAGCTGGCTGAACGCATCGTCCTGCGGGGCGTAGCCGAGCAGGCGACGGGTCTCTTCCAGCGACAAACGCGTATAGCGGTTATTGGAAACCCCGTGCACCACCGCATATTGCACCCCTTCGACACGAATACAGCGATCCAGCAGATCGGCGGCGTCGCGATGGCTGAGAAAAGCGCTCATGTCGCGGGCGCTAAGCTGTTCGCCCCGGCTTAGAGTGGTGAAGTTGGCGATGCGTACCGACAGGGCGGAAAGCCCCTCCTGATGGGCGAAATAGGCGGCGATGCCTTCGCCGAACGCCTTGCTGGCGCCGTACAGATTTTTCGGCTTCGGGGCGTCATCCGGGCGGATTTGATAATCGAGCGGGTAGCCTTCCACCGCCTGCGCGCTGCTGGCGAACACTACCCGGCGGCAGCCGGCGTCTTTCGCCGCGCGGAAGATATTGAAGGTGCCGAGAATGTTGTTGTCCATCAGCGAACCGCAAAAATCGGCGTCGGGAGCCGGATCGGCGGCCAGGTGCAACACGGTGTCGATATTGGCGCAGGCCTCACGGCAGGCGTCGAGATCGGCGATGTTGAAGCTGATGACCTCATCGCCGGGCCGGCGATCGCGCAACAGAGCGAGATCTCGTTCCGCCAGCCGCAATGCATAGCGATCGCCCACTGCCTGGCGAAACGCGGTGGCGACTCGGCCGCCGGCGCCGGTAATCAAAATCCGTCCTACATCAGTACGCAACACCATGGTGACTGTCATCCCTACTCTCGATTAAGCGTTGACCAGTAATAATCCCCCGTGTGATTTTTGTCTAGTTGTTTTAATTAGTTATTCTGATGTTTATTTGCCGTATTCAATTGCGCACGGTGATTTTTACGCGGGTGAATATCGTGGAATGATAACAATATTCGATGAGGTTTGGCGATGTATTTGCCTTAATGGCTGCGAATATTGCCAGAAAAGCCGATTGGCCGCTGGAAAATGCGTGTTTCGCTTTAGCTTGATAGTGAATTATTAGGTTAGTTAATCTTATGTTTTTTTGACGTGAAGCCGGGCGATACTCTCTCATCCCTCTCTATCGCTCGCGCGATATATCATCGGCGCAGTGATCCCGGTAGAGGGCGGCATGCATTATTTCGCGCATTGAGGCCGTTTTGCCTTTGCGATCACAGTTCGGCAATTTGCCGTCGCAAAGCCTTGCTCCGCTAAAATCTGCGGTGTTAACGTCATAACTCAACCGATTTAGGGTTGTTACTGCTGCGGCAGGCAAAACCTAAACCTCGCGTTTCTGTTCCCCGATGGGGCAGAGGCCGCGAGGTTTAGGTTTTTTTTTGCGCCGAATTTCGCTCCTGCGCCAGGCCAGCGCAAATGCGGGATCGGCAGAACGCGAAGTCTAAGGATAACCGTATGAAATATGACACATTAGCCAGTGAGATTTTGGCCGGCGTCGGTGGCCGCGACAATGTGAAAAGCCTGGTGCATTGCGCCACCCGCCTGCGTTTCAAGCTGCGTGACGACCGCCGCGCCAACGCGGCAGCGCTGAAGAAAAACCCGGGCGTCATCATGGTGGTGGAGAGCGGTGGCCAGTTTCAGGTGGTGGTGGGCAACCACGTGGCCGAGGTGTTCGATGCGGTCAACCGGGTCGGCGGGTTGGCCGAAGGCGCGTCGAGCGGCGGCGATGCGGACGGTAAAAAAGACAATCTGCTCAGCCGCTTTATCGACGTGGTTTCCGGCATCTTCACCCCATTGCTCGGGGTGATGGCTGCCTCGGGAGTATTGAAGGGGTTGCTGGCGCTGAGCCTGGCCTGCGGCTGGCTGCTGGAAAGCAGCGGCGCCTTTAAAATGTTGTTCGCCGCCAGCGACGCATTGTTCTATTTCTTCCCGATCATGCTCGGCTACACCGCCGGGAAAAAATTCGGCGGCAACCCGTTCGTCACCATGGCGATCGGTGGCGCGTTGACGCATCCGCTGATGATGGCGGCGTTCGAGGCGGCGCAACAGCCGGGCGCGGTGCGCGAATATTTCTTCGGCATTCCGCTGACTTTTATCAACTACAGCTCGTCGGTGATCCCCATCATCTTTGCGGCCTGGGTGTCCTGCCGTCTGGAGCCGTTGTTTAACCGGGTGATCCACAGCGCGCTGCGCAATTTCATCACGCCGCTGCTGTGTCTGGCGATCACCGTGCCCTTGACCTTCCTGCTGATCGGCCCGGCGGCGACCTGGCTCAGCCATCTGCTGGCCAACGGCTATCAGGCCATTTACGCCTTCAACCCGATCATCGCCGGCGCTTTCATGGGGGCGATGTGGCAGGTGTGCGTGATCTTCGGCCTGCATTGGGGGCTGGTGCCGTTGATGATCAACAACCTGAGCGTGCTGGGGCGCGACACCATGGTGCCGCTGCTGCTGCCGGCGGTGATGGGGCAGGTCGGTGCCACGCTGGGCGTGATGCTGCGCACCCGCGACGCCAAGCTGCGGGCGCTGTCCGGTTCGGCCATCGGCGCGGGGATTTTCGGCATCACCGAACCGGCGGTGTACGGCGTCACCCTGCCGAACAAGCGTCCGTTCATCTTCGGCTGCATCGGCGGCGCGCTGGGCGGGGCGGTGATCGGTTACTTCCATACCTCGGTCTACTCGTTCGGCCTGGTGAACGTGTTCACCTTCGCGCAAATCATTCCCAACGGCGGCATCGACGCCACGGTGTGGGGCGCGATCGGCGGCACCCTGCTGTCGTTTGTGTTCGCCGCGCTGGCCAGCTACCTGTTCGGCGTCGCGCCGGCGGAAGAGACGGCGCAGCCTGAAGCCGCCGCGCCGCTTAACCGCAAACAGGCCATTCTCAGCCCGATCGCCGGCGACATCGTGCCGCTGGAGCAGGTGAACGACGCGACCTTCGCCAGCGGCCTGCTGGGGAAAGGCGTGGCGATCGCGCCGCAGCAGGGGCGAGTGGTGGCGCCGGTGAGCGGCAGCGTGGCGTCGCTGTTCAAAACCAAACACGCCATCGGCATCGAATCGGACGATGGCGCGGAGATTCTCATCCACGTCGGCATCGATACCGTGAAGCTCGATGGGGCGCATTTCACCGCCCACGTGCGGGAAGGCGAGCGGATCGCGCCGGGCGATCTGCTGATCGAGTTCGACCAGGCGGCGATCCATGCCGCCGGCTATGACACCACCACGCCGATCATCATCAGCAACAGCGATGACTTCGTGGACGTGTTGACCAGCGGCCTGTCTCCGGTGCAGGAACAGGCGCCGCTGCTGACTTTATTACGTTAATTGAGGAGCAAGCGATGAACGGCAAGTTTCCGCAACATTTTCTGTGGGGCGGCGCGGTAGCGGCGAACCAGGTAGAAGGCGCGTATCAGGCCGACGGCAAGGGGCTGTCGACCTCCGATCTGCAGCCGCAGGGCATCTTCGGCGCCATCACGCCGCGCACGGCGGGCGACAGCGGCATCAAGGACGTGGCGATCGATTTCTATCATCGTTACCCGGAGGATATCGCGCTGTTCGCCGAGATGGGTTTCAAGTGCCTGCGCACCTCGATCGCCTGGACGCGCATTTTCCCGCAGGGCGATGAAGAGACCCCGAACGAAGCCGGGCTGGCGTTTTACGATCGGCTGTTCGATGAGATGGCGAAATACGGCATTCAGCCGCTGATCACGCTGTCGCACTATGAGATGCCTTACGGTCTGGTGAAGCGCTACGACGGCTGGGGCGATCGTCGCACTATCGATTTCTTCGAGCGCTATGCGCGCACCGTGTTCGAACGCTATAAGCACAAGGTTAAACACTGGCTGACCTTCAACGAGATCAACATGTCGCTGCACGCGCCCTTCACCGGGGTTGGCCTGCCGCAAGAGAGCGATAAGAGCGCCGTCTATCAGGCGATCCACCATCAGCTGGTGGCCAGCGCCAGAGCGGTGAAGGCCTGTCACGAGATCGTGCCGGAGGGGCAAATCGGCAACATGCTGCTGGGCGGCATTCTGTATCCGCTGAGCTGCAAGCCGGAAGATCTGCTGGAAACCCAGCGGCAAAACCGCGACTGGCTGTTCTTCGGCGACGTGCAGGCGCGCGGCTATTACCCGGCCTACATGCAGCGCTTCTTCCGTGAAAACGGCATTCAGGTGGCGATCACCGAGGAAGATCGGCAAACGCTGCGCGAAACCATCGACTTCATCTCGTTCAGCTACTACATGAGCGGCTGCGTTACCGCCGACCCGGAGCAGTACGAAACGGCACGCGGCAACATTCTCGATATGGTGCCGAACCCGCATCTGGCCAGTTCGGAGTGGGGGTGGCAAATCGACCCGATTGGGCTGCGCTACCTGCTCAACGTGCTGTACGACCGCTATCAGAAGCCGTTGTTTATCGTCGAGAATGGGCTGGGCGCCAAAGACCGCGTCGAGGCCGACGGCAGCATCAACGACGACTACCGCATCAACTACCTCAATGACCACCTGGTACAGGTGGCAGAGGCGATCGACGACGGTGTCGAGGTGATGGGCTACACCAGCTGGGGGCCGATCGATCTGGTCAGCGCCTCGAAGGCCGAAATGTCGAAGCGCTACGGCTTCATTCACGTCGACAGAGACGATGCCGGCAACGGTAGCCTCGAGCGCCGCCGCAAGAAGAGTTTCTACTGGTATCGCGATGTGATCCACAGCAACGGCGCCAGCCTGAAAGACCGACGCTAACCCTTCAGCCCGGCGGCAAACGCCGGGCGTTAACTAACCTTATTCGCTGCTGTTCATGATGGGAAATTCTCTCCCAGGGAATGCTGTTGCCCGCAGTCAGCCGTTATGCGGAGAAATATAATAATGATGAAAAGCTTATTACCTCGTTCCATGACCCTGGCGGCGCTGGCGCTGCTCTGTAGCCAGGCGCAGGCGGAAACGCTGCAAACCGGCAAGGAAGTTGAAGCTCCCACCGCCAAATGGGAAGGGGTGGCGCTCGGCTTTGAACCGCCGCAGCCTGGGCTGTTGGGGGATATGCTGGGGATCAGGCCGATCCTGGAGGATCACGGTTTCCACTATAATCTCGGCTACCTCAGCCAGCTGTCGTATAACGCCGGCGGCGGTTACAACCACGATAAACAGGCGTCGTACATCGACCAATTTTCGCTGACCTTCAGCCAGGATCTGCAGGCGCTGACCGGCATTCCGGACGCGGCGATCGAAGGCAATATCGTCAACCGCAACCATGACAACAACCTGACCCGCGATCGGCTGCAGGATCCGCGCGTCGGCCTGACCGATCTGTCGCAGGAGAGCTTTGGCGGGCAGTCGATCACCCGGCTGGGCTGGTTGACCTTCAGCCGTTCCTTCCTCGACAGCCGGCTGCAATGGCGTATCGGCATGATGAACAAGGTGCAGGATTTCGATCAGATCATCCCCTGCGATTTTCAGACGCTGACGCTGTGCGGCGGCAAGTCCGCCAACTCGTTGACCTGGTACAACTGGAACGTGCATTACTGGGGCACCACGCTGCAATACAAGCTGACCGACGGCCTGACGCTCAAGGGCGGCGTGATGGAGCAGAACCCGAGCGCCCCCAGCCGCAGCCACGCCTGGAGTTGGTCCACCAAGGGCAGCAAAGGCTTCCTGCTGCCGATGGAGGTGGAGCTGAAAACCCACGCCGTCAACCAGCTGCCGGGGGTGTATAACCTGGGCGTGCTGTTCACCAACGCGCGCCAGAGCGATCTTTATGAAGGGGTATCCGGCGGGCCGGGCGCCAGCGATCCGCAGGGCTATCGCAGCCACGATCGCACCTGGTTCCTGTATACCGGTTTCAACCAGCAGATGACGCGCCATGCGGATGACGTCAACCGTGGCCTGAGCGTGTTCTACAGCCTGGGGCTGGGGGATCAGCGCAGCAACTACCTGCACTGGTCCACTTCGACCGGCATCCGCTATCGCGGGCTGTTCGATGCGCGGCCGGACGACTGGCTGGGGCTGGGCGTTTCGGTGGTGAAACTGAGCGACCGCTATAAAGACAATCAGCGTTACCTCAACGAGATGAGCGGCATCAGCGATTATCACGATCCGAACTACCGGCCGGTGCCGGGCCACTCGGTGACGGCGGAGCTGTACTACCGCGTTAAGGTCACGCCGTGGCTGCAGCTGCAGCCGGGCCTGCAATACTGGCATCATCCGGCGGGCGTCAGCGAGACGCAGGACGCCTGGGTGACGGCGTTGAAAACGGTGGTGACCTTCTGATCAGGCCGCGTCGTTCTCGCGGTAGCGCCGGCGGGCGTGCTCAAACCAGCTGGCCGGCACGTTGTGCGGCGGCTGCTGTAATCTGAGCAGCCCCTGTTCGACGATATGGCTGGCCTGGCGCCACAGCGTCGGGTCGCCTTCGGTCAGCACTTCCAGCAGGCGCTGTTTCTCGATCAGATAGGTTTGGGCGAAGTGGCTGTCGTAGTCCAGCAGCGAGCGGGTGTTGTCGATCAGATCCGCCAGTTTGATGGTTTTGGCCTGCGGCGATGCGCTGGCGCTGTGGCGCCGATCGCGGTTTTTACGCTCGAAGCGGTTGCCGTCCTCGGCGTGGCTGACGTTGGTTAACATCCGCACCAGCTCCGCTACCTGCGGCCCAAAGTGGCTTTCGATATCGCCGAGGGTGGTGGGCGTGTCTTCCACCGTGTCATGTAGCCAGGCGGCCGCCAGCATCTCTTCGGTGTGCGGCACGCTGCGTACCAGCTCCATGACCGCCTGCGGGTGGACGATGTACGGATCGTTGGTGTATTTGCGGCGCTGATCGATGGCCGCATGCGCCTTGGTGGCGTAGCGGCGCGCGCGTTCTGCAAGCGTATTCGTCATTTCCTTTCCCTCCCGGCATCCTCTGCATGAAAAAAATGTAGCATACCTCACAAGAAATAGCTTGCGATTACATCGTGCGCTATCTATATTCACTCACATGAAAAGCACCGATACCGAACAACCCAACGCGAAGAACCTGCTGCTGCTCGATCAGCAGCTCTGTTTCGCGCTGTACTCCGCCAACCTGGCGCTGCACAAAGTCTACCGCAAGCTGTTGAATCAGCTCGAGATCACCTACCCGCAGTATCTGGTGATGATGGTGCTGTGGGAACGCGATCGGGTGACGGTATCGGATATCGGCGAGCGGCTGTTCCTCGATTCCGCCACGCTGACGCCGCTGCTGAAACGGCTGGAAACCGCCGGTTTGCTGGTGCGCTATCGCGCCACTACCGACGAGCGCCAGGTGATCATCGCGCTCACCGAAGCCGGCCGCGCGCTGCGTGAACGGGCGCAGTCGGTGCCCGAGGCGGTGATGTGCGCCACCGACTGCAGCCTGGACGAGATCGTCTCGCTCAAACAGCAGCTGGAAAAGCTGCGCGGCAGCCTGATCGATCAGATTTGACCCACCGACGCCGGACGCAAGAACGGCAGGGGTGGTCTACACTGGTTAATAAGCGTCAAAAATAAGTAGTGCACGATTTAATCGTAAAAGATATATATGTGACCGGCTACCCCTCGCGGGGGCCGTTGTCATCTCGCCAACCAGCAAGAAGGAATGAACGATGTCTATTGAGAAAGTGGTTTACCGCGCTCACGCCACCGCAACCGGCGGCCGCGACGGCCGTGCAACCTCCTCCGACGGCGTGTTGGACGTGAAACTGGGCGTACCGAAAGAGATGGGCGGCGCCGGCGGCGAAGTCACCAACCCCGAGCAGCTGTTCGCCGCCGGTTACTCGGCCTGTTTCCTCGGCGCGTTGAAGTTTGTCGCGGCGAAAGAAAAGGTCAAAATCCCGGCCGAAGCGAAGATCGACGGCACCGTCGGCATCGGTGAAATCCCGAACGGCTTCGGCATCGAAGTGCAGCTGGATATTTCGCTGCCGGGCATCGAGCGCAGCGTGGCGGAAGATCTGGTGAAAAAGGCGCACGTGGTGTGCCCGTATTCCAACGCCACCCGCGGCAATATCGACGTTACGCTGAACGTTAAGTAAGTTTTTTGCCGACACCATGGAAAAAATGGAGGGTTTATCCCTCCATTTTCTTTGATATCCCGTCTGAAAAGTGCTCAAAAAAGCGGTAAATTTTGCCCGTTTTGTGAGAATTCTCTTGATTATTACTCGCAAAATAACGCTTATTGCCGGTTGGCTGAACCAGAAGCCGCAATCAGTGTCTGACTGAGTCAGAACCGCTACACCGTCCCCGGAGCCACCGCGTTACATGAACAAAGTTAAATCGCTATCACAGCAGAATTTATCGTTATTGTTAGCGATCTATATCGGCATCTTTCTAAACCTGTCCGTTTTTTATCGCCGTTTTGATTCGCTGGCGCACGGCATTCAGGGAATTAAGCTTATTTCGGCGGTGACGGAAGTCATCGCTATCGTCCTGTTCACGTTCTTCATCATGCGGCTGGTATCGCTCGGCGGCCGGCTGTTTTATCGCATCGTCGCCTCGCTGCTGGTGCTGATTTCGGTTGCCGCCAGCTACTACATGACGTTTTTCAACGTGGTGATCGGCTACGGCATCGTGGTGTCGGTGATGACCACCGATATCGATCTGTCGAAAGAGGTGGTGGGCCTGCATTTCGTGCTGTGGATGGTGGCGCTCAGCGCCTTGCCGCTGCTGCTGATCTGGAAAAACAGCCTGCGCTTCACCCTGATCGAACAGCTGAAAACCCCCGGTCACCGCATCAAACCGCTGCTGGTGTTGTTGGCGGTGGTAGCGTTGGTCTGGCTGCCGCTGCGCATGCTGGACGACGAGCAAAGCGTGCAGGAGAAGCTCGCCAACGTCGATCTGCCGAGCTACGGCGGCGTGGTGGCGCACTCGTACCTGCCGTCTAACTGGCTGTCGGCGCTGGGGCTGTTCGCCTATACCCGCTATGACGAAAGTCAGGATCAGAGCACGCTGTTCGATCCGGGCAAACACTTTACCTATGTGCCGCCGGCGGACATCGACGATACCTACGTGGTGTTCATCATCGGCGAGACCACGCGCTGGGATCACATGGGCATGCTGGGCTACGAGCGCGATACTACGCCGCGCCTGTCGAAAGAGAAGAATCTGGTGGCGTTCCGCGGCGAGTCTTGCGACACCGCCACCAAGCTGTCGCTGCGCTGCATGTTCGTGCGCGAAGGCGGCACCGAGGACAACCCGCAACGCACGCTGAAAGAGCAAAACGTGTTCGCGGTGATGAAGGAACTGGGCTTCTCTTCCGAGCTGTTCGCCATGCAGAGTGAGGTGTGGTTCTACAACAACACCGAGGTGAACAACTATTCGTTCCGCGAGATGATCGCGTCCGAGAAGCGCAACGACGGCAAGGCGGTCGACGATATGCTGCTGGTGGACGAAATGAAGGAGTCGCTGGCGCGTTATCCGAAGGGAAAACACCTGGTGATCCTGCATACCAAAGGCTCGCACTACCTGTACTCGCAGCGTTATCCGCGCAGCTATGCGCGCTATCAGCCGGAGTGCATGGGGGTGGATGACTCCTGCACCAAGGCGCAGCTGATCAACGCCTTCGACAATACGGTGCTGTATACCGACAGCTTTATCAGTAATGTGATCGACCAGGTGCGGGACAAGAAGGCCATCGTGTTCTATGCCGCCGATCACGGCGAGTCGATCGGCGAGAATACGCACCTGCACGGCACGCCGCGCGAAATGGCGCCGCCGGAACAATTCCGCGTGCCGATGATGGTGTGGGCGTCGGACAAGTTCCTCGAGAACCCGCAGCACCTCAGCGCCTTTGAGCAACTGCAGGCGCAGCAACGCATCGGCAGAACGCATCGCCACGTCGAGCTGTTCGACACCATCCTCGGTTGCCTCGGCTACACCTCGCCGAACGGCGGCATCGTGGATAAAAACAACTGGTGCCATCTCCCGCAGAATAAAACGGCGCCTGCCAGCCTGTAATCCCTCCCGCCGGGTGCCTTGCGCACCCGGTAATTTCCGCCAATACATTCTCTTCATCAATTATTCCGGTGTGTGCATACGGTATACTTGCGCACTTCCCCTTCTAACCGGAGATTTCCATGACCCTGCGCGTGGCGTTTATCGACGATCATGACATTGTGCGTTCGGGCTTTGTGCAGCTGCTGTCGCTGGAGGCCGATATTCAGGTGGTGGGCGAGTTCAGCAGCGCGGCGCAGGCGCGTGCCGGCCTGCCGGGGCTGGAGGCGGAAATCTGCATTTGCGACATTTCGATGCCCGACGGCAGCGGGTTGGATCTGCTGGCGGACATTCCCTCCGGCATCCGCGTGGTGATGCTGTCGATGCACGATAATCCGGCGCTGGTGGAAATGGCGCTGGAACGCGGCGCCAGCGGCTTTCTCTCCAAGCGCTGCAAGCCGGAAGATCTGATCACCGCCGTGCGCACCGTCGCCGGCGGCGGCGTCTATCTGATGCCGGAAATCGCCCAGCAGCTGGCGCGGGTGAAGGTGGATCCGTTGACCCGCCGCGAGCGCGAGATCGCGCTATTGCTGGCGCAGGGCCAGGAGGTGCGCGAGATCGCCGCCGCGCTGGGGCTGTCGCCGAAGACGGTGCATGTGCATCGCGCCAACCTGTTCGCCAAGCTGGGCATCACCAATAACGTTGAGCTGGCCAGACGGATGCTGAACCTGTGACGCAGCGTCTGATCACCCAGCTGGCGCTGTTCTTCATTTATGCCGCCAGCGCATTTTGCCTGTGGGGCATCGGCACCGCGCTGATCGACCCGCCCTGGCAGGCGCTGTTGCTGTTCCCGTTCGGCCTGCGCATGGGCATTTTGCTGCAGAGCCCGTACCGTTTCTGGCCGGGGATCCTGCTGGCCGACCTGCTGCTGATGGCATTGCTGGCGGACCAGTACGGCTACGGCCCGGCGCTGTGGGCGTCGGTGGCGGTGCTGGTGCTGACGGTGCTGCTCAGCCTGCTGGCCTCGCCGTGGCTGTTGCGCCATCAGCAGAGCGACAGCGAATGGCGCTGGCCGCTGTTGCAGGGCGCGGTGGTCGCCATTGCCGCCTTGCTGCAGGCGCTGGTATGGCAGCTGGTGAGCGGCGAAGGCGCCCGCGCGCTGTTGCTCGGCCTGACCGGCGGTTTCACCATCGCGCCGACCTGCCTGCTGTTGTGGCACTATCTGGCGCGCCAAATCTGGGTGCCGCTGGAGCCGGGGCTGATCCACAAGCCGGTGGAGCTGCGTCTGGGCCACCTGGCCAGCTATCTGCTGCTGTTTGCCTTCAGCATCTGGCTGCAGCAGCAGGTTAACGCCGCCGAGCTGCGCCGCTTTGCGCCGTTCTGCCTGGCGATCCCGATCGTGTTCATGTCTTATCGCTATGGCTGGCAGGGCGCGCTGTTGGCGACGCTGCTCAACGGCGTGGCGTTGATGGTCAACGAGCCGCCGCAGCCCGAGTCGCACCGCGACTTGCTGTTGTCGCTGCTGGCCCAAAGCCTGACCGGGCTGCTGCTGGGCGCCGGTATTCAGCGCCAGCGCGAACTGAATCAGCAGCTGCGGCTGCGGCTGGCGGAGAACCGGCAGCTGGCGCGGGCGCTGGTGACGGCGGAGGAACAAACCCGGCGCGAGGTGGCGCGCGAGCTGCACGATGAAGTGGGGCAGACCATCACCGTGATCCGCACACAGGCCAGCATCGTTAAACGCCTGGCGCCGGAGCCGGCGGTGATCGGCTGCGCCGACACCATCGATGCGTTAGCGCTGCGGGTCTACGATGGGGTGCACGATGTGCTGACCCAGCTGTGGCCGGCGGCGCTGAACAACCTGCCGCTGTCGGCGGCGGTGGCGGCGATGCTGCGGGAGTCGCTGCCGCAGGACGCCTCGTTGGTGAGCAGCATGCAGTGGCAGGTGCCGGACGAACTGCTGGATGAAACGCTGAAAATCACGCTGTACCGGGTGTGCCAGGAAGGGGTGACCAATGTGTGCCGCCACGCCGGCGCCAGCCGCCTGGAATTGGACGCGCGTCTGCAGCCGCGCAAAGGCGCCGCGCCGCAGATTGCCTTGACCATCCGCGATAACGGCGTGGGCTTCGATGCGGACCACCATCAGCCGGGGTACGGCCTGCGCGGCATGCAGGAGCGCATCAGCGCTCTCGGCGGCAGCCTGCGGCTCACCTCTGAGCGGGGCGCCTGTTTGAGTGTGATCTTGCCCACAGTTTCACCGGCGCAAGCGCAAAACTAGGAAAAACTCCTAACCGCGTCGGGAATCCGGCGTAAGCCTCCCGCGCGCGCGGGGAGCATCATAGCGGCACTTTATTCAATCCTCTGAGGTTCCACATGTGGTCTTTCCTTAAAAGCCGCCCGGATGCGCCGCAGGTCACCGATCAACGGCAGATCGACGCCAGCTACAAGTACTGGCGCATCCAGCTGATGTGCACCATGTACATCGGCTACGCCGCGTTTTACTTCACGCGCAAAAGCTTCAACTTCATCATGCCGGCGATGCTGAGCGATCTGGGCCTGACGATGTCCGACGTCGGCATCCTCGGCACGCTGTTCTACATCACCTACGGCTGCTCGAAATTCATTTCCGGCATGATCAGCGATCGCTCCAACCCGCGTTACTTTATGGGGCTGGGCCTGATCATGACCGGGGTGCTGAATATCTTCTTCGGCCTCAGTTCGTCGCTGCTGATGCTCGGCACGCTGTGGATCCTCAATGCCTTCTTCCAGGGCTGGGGCTGGCCGCCGTGCTCCAAAATCCTCACCAGCTGGTATTCGCGCTCCGAGCGCGGCAGCTGGTGGGCGATTTGGAACACTTCGCACAACGTCGGCGGCGCGCTGATCCCGCTGCTGGTGGGCTTTATCTCGCTGCACTTCAGCTGGCGTTACGGCATGATCATTCCCGGCATCATCGGCGTGGTGCTCGGCCTGCTGATGTGCTGGCGCCTGCGCGACAAGCCCTCCACCCTGGGGTTGCCGAGCGTCGGCAAATGGCGCAACGACGCCATGGAGCTGGTGCAGGAATCGGAAGGCCAGGGGCTGAGCAACCGCGAGATCATCAAGCGCTACGTGCTGACCAACAAGTACATCTGGCTGCTGGCGGTCTCTTACGTGCTGGTGTACATCGTGCGCACCGCGATCAACGACTGGGGCAACCTCTACCTGACGCAGGAAAAGGGCTATTCGCTGATGACCGCCAACTCGGCCATTTCGCTGTTTGAAGTGGGCGGCTTTATCGGTTCGCTGGTGGCCGGTTGGGGTTCCGACAAGCTGTTCCGCGGCAACCGCGGCCCGATGAACCTGATCTTCGCCATCGGCATCTTCCTGTCGGTGGCGGCGCTGTGGCTGATGCCGGGCGTCACCTACCTGCTGCAGGCCTGCTGCTTCTTCGCTATCGGCTTCTTCATCTTCGGCCCGCAGATGCTGATCGGCATGGCGGCGGCGGAGTGCTCGCATAAAGATGCGGCGGGCGCGGCGACCGGTTTCGTCGGCCTGTTCGCCTACCTGGGCGCGGCGCTGTCCGGCTACCCGATCGCGCGGGTGATGGAAATCTGGCACTGGAACGGTTTCTTTGTGGTGATTTCCATCGCCGCCTGCCTGTCGGCGCTGTTCCTGCTGCCGTTCCTGCGTGCGCAGACGCCGGTGCTGAAAACCGCCAAAGCCTGAGTAAAATGCGCTGCGCAACCCCCGGCGCAGCGCATTATGGCGCTTTTATCACCACTTGAAATGCAGGGGAAAAAAAGTGATTGACGCCTATAACCGTCAGCAGTAAGATGCGCCCCGCATCGGCGAGTAGCGCAGCTTGGTAGCGCAACTGGTTTGGGACCAGTGGGTCGGAGGTTCGAATCCTCTCTCGCCGACCACCATTCGAAAACCTGCTTTTTAAAGCAGGTTTTTTTTCGCCCGTCGTTTATGAGGATTAGTACCTCCTCCGATACGGTCGGCTGCGCTTTATGGCGTGCCTCAATCTGCCGTCCTCGTGAAATATATTTATCCTTTACGCTTAATTAATTCACACTCCTTATTCCCATTAGGTTCTTATTTTTATATTTAAATAAATTCATGCTTGCCAAATAAAACCCGGTTGATAGCGCTCTTGTTTTCACGTTTTTTTTACCTATAGTCTGAATGGACAACGCGGGAGCTCTTATTCCCGCCGCGTGGGAAATACCGTGATTATTTATTAACGTTAATCTTCGTGGATTATTGCGGGATCATTTTGCTCCGGCAATGCGTGGCGACGATTAACTCTTTTATGTTTATCCTCTCGGAATAAAGGAATCAGTTATGCGCAAATTTAATAAACCGCTGTTGGCGCTGTTGATCGGCAGCACGCTGTGTTCCGCGGCGCAGGCCGCTGCACCGGGCAAACCGACCATCGCCTGGGGCAACACCAAGTTCGCCATCGTCGAAGTCGATCAGGCGGCCACCGCTTATAATAATCTGGTGAAGGTAAAAAATGCCGCCGACGTTTCGGTCTCCTGGAATTTATGGAATGGCGACACCGGCACGACGGCAAAAATTTTATTAAATGGCAAAGAGGCGTGGAGCGGTCCTTCAACCGGCTCTTCCGGTACGGCGAATTTTAAAGTGAATAAAGGCGGCCGTTATCAAATGCAGGTGGCGTTGTGCAATGCCGACGGCTGCACCGCCAGCGACGCCACCGAAATTGTGGTGGCCGACACCGACGGCAGCCATTTGGCACCGTTGAAAGAGCCGCTGCTGGAAAAGAACAAACCTTATAAACAAAACTCCGGCAAAGTCGTCGGTTCTTATTTTGTCGAGTGGGGCGTTTACGGGCGCAATTTCACCGTCGACAAGATCCCGGCGCAAAACCTGACCCACCTGCTGTACGGATTTATCCCGATCTGCGGCGGCAACGGCATCAACGACAGCCTGAAAGAGATCGAAGGCAGTTTCCAGGCATTGCAGCGCTCCTGTCAGGGCCGCGAGGACTTCAAAGTCTCGATCCACGATCCGTTTGCCGCGCTGCAAAAAGCGCAGAAGGGCGTCACCGCCTGGGATGACCCCTACAAGGGCAACTTCGGCCAGCTGATGGCGCTGAAGCAGGCGCGCCCTGACCTGAAAATCCTGCCGTCGATCGGCGGCTGGACGCTGTCTGACCCGTTCTTCTTCATGGGCGACAAGGTGAAGCGCGATCGCTTCGTCGGCTCGGTGAAAGAGTTCCTGCAGACCTGGAAGTTCTTCGACGGCGTGGATATCGACTGGGAGTTCCCGGGCGGCAAAGGCGCCAACCCGAACCTGGGCAGCCCGCAGGATGGGGAAACCTATGTGCTGTTGATGAAGGAGCTGCGGGCGATGCTGGATCAGCTGTCGGCGGAAACCGGCCGTAAGTATGAGCTCACCTCCGCCATCAGCGCCGGCAAGGACAAGATCGATAAGGTGGCTTACAACGTCGCGCAGAACTCGATGGATCACATCTTCCTGATGAGCTACGACTTCTACGGCGCCTTCGATCTGAAGAACCTGGGGCACCAGACCGCGCTGAATGCGCCGGCCTGGAAACCGGACACCGCCTACACCACGGTGAACGGCGTCAATGCGCTGCTGGCGCAGGGCGTCAAGCCGGGCAAAATCGTGGTCGGCACCGCCATGTATGGCCGCGGCTGGACCGGTGTGAACGGCTACCAGAATAATATTCCGTTTACCGGCACCGCCACCGGGCCGGTTAAAGGCACCTGGGAGAACGGCATCGTGGACTACCGCCAGATCGCCAGCCAGTTCATGAGCGGCGAGTGGCAGTACACCTACGACGCCACGGCGGAAGCGCCTTACGTGTTCAAACCTTCCACCGGCGATCTGATCACCTTTGACGATGCCCGCTCGGTGCAGGCCAAAGGCAAGTACGTGTTGGATAAGCAGCTGGGCGGCCTGTTCTCCTGGGAGATCGACGCGGACAACGGCGATATTCTCAACAGCATGAACGCCAGCCTGGGCAACAGCGCCGGCGTTCAATAATCGGTTGCAGTGCGTTGCCGGGGGATATCCTTTCGCCCCCGGCTTTTTCGCCGCCGAAAGTTTTTTTACGCCGCACAGATTGTGGGCCTGCCCGGCGAAAAATACGCTCATCGGACTCACCCTTTTGGGTAATCCTTCAGCATTTCCTTCTGTCTTTAACGGCGATCACAAAAATAACCGTTCAGATATTCATCGTTCAGCAACAAAGTTTTGGGGTTTTTTAGCGGAGTTTAAAACCAGTAAATTTATCAGGGTCAGACCAATGCGCTAAAAATGACCGCTTAGCATAAATTTTCATGCTGGAACTGTTAACAAAAGGTTTTTTTTATGTTTGTTTGCTGTTTCTCACAGTCTGCGTAAATCCCCACTGGTTATATTGACGACACCTCAAACAGTTGGCAACTTGATAGCCTCAGGGGTAAGAGCGAGAGTTGTTTGAGTGAATTCCACGCGCTCAGACGTCCCCGTCGCGATGCGTTCCATCCGGCATCCTCTCATCGTACGCCTTCTGCCTTCGGGCGCTGACCGCACAGGCCACGCAATAAAAAATACAGGTCTGGCGGCAATTACACACATCACATCACACAATGGAGCACTAACGATGACACGTTCCTTGGGTAAATCGGGGGTTCTGAAATTCGGCATTGGGCTGATCGCGCTGACCGTGGCGGCCAGCGTACAGGCCAAGACGTTGGTTTACTGTTCTGAAGGTTCCCCGGAAGGGTTCAACCCGCAGCTGTTCACCTCCGGCACCACCTACGACGCCAGTTCGGTACCGATCTACAACCGCCTGGTCGAATTCAAAGTCGGCACCACCGAACTGCAGCCGGGCCTGGCTGAGAAGTGGGACGTCAGCGAAGACGGCAAAACCTATACCTTCCACCTGCGCAAAGGCGTGAAGTGGCAGAGCAGCAAAGATTTCAAACCGACGCGCGACTTCAACGCCGACGACGTGGTGTTCTCCTTCGAACGCCAGTTGGATGCCAATAACGCCTACCACAAAGTGTCCGGCGGCAGTTACGAATACTTTGAAGGCATGGACATGCCGAAGCTGATCGCCAAGATCGAAAAAGTAGACGACAACACCGTGCGTTTCGTGCTGAACCGCCCGGAGGCGCCGTTCCTGGCTGACCTGGGCATGGACTTCGCGTCCATCCTGTCCGCCGAATACGCTGACGTCATGATGAAAGCCGGTACGCCGGAAAAAGTCGACCTGAACCCGATCGGTACCGGCCCGTTCCAGCTGCTGCAATACCAGAAAGACTCCAAAATCCTGTACAAGGCGTTCGACGGTTTCTGGGGCACCAAGCCGAAGATCGATCGCCTGGTGTTCTCCATCACGCCTGACGCTTCCGTGCGTTACGCCAAGCTGCAGAAAAACGAATGCCAGGTGATGCCGTTCCCGAACCCGGCCGATATCGCCCGCATGAAGCAGGACAAATCCATCAACCTGATGGAGCAGCCGGGGCTGAACGTGGGTTACCTGTCGTTCAACACCGAGAAAAAACCGCTGGATAACGTGAAGGTGCGTCAGGCGTTGACCATGGCGGTCAACAAGCAGGCGATCATCGACGCGGTTTATCAGGGCGCGGGCCAGGCGGCCAAGAACCTGATCCCGCCGACCATGTGGGGCTATAACGACGCGGTGCAGGATTACGCTTACGATCCGGCCAAGGCGAAAGAACTGCTGAAAGAAGCGGGCATGGCCGATGGTTTCAGCATCGACCTGTGGGCGATGCCGGTACAGCGTCCTTACAACCCGAACGCGCGCCGCATGGCGGAAATGATCCAGGCCGACTGGGCCAAGATCGGCGTGAAAGCCAAAATCGTGACCTATGAGTGGGGTGAATACCTCAAGCGCGCCAAAGCGGGCGAGCACCAGACGGTGATGATGGGCTGGACCGGCGACAACGGGGATCCGGACAACTTCTTCGCCACGCTGTTCAGCTGCGCGGCGGCGAAAGACGGCTCCAACTACTCCCGCTGGTGCTACAAGCCGTTTGAAGATCTGATTCAACCGGCGCGCGCCGAGTCCAACCACGACAAACGCATCGAACTGTACAAGCAGGCGCAGGTGGTGATGCACGATCAGGCTCCGGCGCTGATCGTCGCGCACTCCACCGTGTATGAGCCTGTGCGTAAGGAAGTGAAGGGCTACGTCGTGGATCCGCTCGGCAAGCATCACTTCGAGAATGTCTCTGTAGACTGATTCCGACCTAAACCGGAGATGCACGAATGGACTTGCAGGGGCGCAACAGGTTTGCGCCTCTGCTGACCAGTCTCCGGCGTATGGCCGTTGGATCGTTCAAAGGCATGTGAGCGTTAATAAGCCTGGCGGACGATGAGCTGCCGGGCATTGATACAGAGAGTTCGGGATATGTTGCAGTTCATACTCCGACGTTTGGGGTTAGTTATCCCAACGTTTATCGGCATTACATTGCTGACTTTTGCATTCGTCCATATGATCCCCGGCGACCCGGTGACCATCATGGCCGGGGAACGCGGTATCTCCGCCGAGCGCCACGCGCAGCTGATGGCGGAAATGGGGCTGGACAAGCCGCTCTATCAACAATATTTCTCCTACGTGTCCAACGTGCTGCACGGCGATCTGGGCATCTCACTCAAAAGCCGCATCTCCGTCTGGAGCGAGTTCGTTCCGCGCTTTCAGGCCACGCTGGAGCTGGGCCTGTGCGCGATGATCTTCGCGGTGCTGGTGGGCATCCCGGTCGGGGTGCTGGCGGCGGTCAAACGCGGCTCGGTCTTCGACCATACCGCGGTGGGCATCTCGCTGACCGGCTATTCGATGCCGATTTTCTGGTGGGGCATGATGCTGATCATGCTGGTGTCGGTGCAGCTTAACCTGACGCCGGTGTCGGGGCGCATCAGCGACACGGTATTCCTCGACGACAGCCACCCGCTGACCGGCTTCATGCTGATAGACACCCTGATCTGGGGCGAACCGGGCGACTTTATCGATGCGGTGATGCACATGATCCTGCCGGCCATCGTGCTGGGCACCATCCCGCTGGCGGTGATCGTGCGCATGACCCGCTCCTCGATGCTGGAGGTGTTGGGCGAAGACTATATCCGCACCGCGCGCGCCAAGGGCGTGAGCCGCATGCGGGTGATCGTCGTTCACGCGCTGCGCAACGCGCTGCTGCCGGTGGTGACGGTGATCGGGCTGCAGGTCGGCACCATGCTGGCCGGCGCCATTCTGACCGAAACCATCTTCTCCTGGCCGGGTCTGGGCCGCTGGCTGATCGACGCGCTGCAGCGCCGTGATTACCCGGTAGTGCAGGGCGGGGTGTTGCTGGTCGCCTGTATGATCATTCTGGTTAACCTGCTGGTAGACGTGCTCTACGGCGTGGTCAACCCGCGTATTCGCCACAAGAAATAAGGGGCGCTCTCATGTCTCAAATCACTGAGTCTGCAGTTAAAGGTGCGCCGAAGCCGATGACCCCGTTTCAGGAGTTCTGGCACTATTTCAAGCGCAATAAAGGGGCCGTGGTCGGCCTGGTGTATATCGTTTTGATGCTGGTGATCGCGCTCGGCGCCGGGGTGCTGGCGCCGCATGCGCCGGCGGACCAGTTCCGCGACGCGCTGCTCAAGCCGCCGGTGTGGCAGGAGGGCGGCAGCTGGCAATACATCCTGGGCACTGACGACGTGGGCCGCGACGTGCTGTCGCGCCTGATGTACGGCGCGCGCCTGTCGCTGCTGGTCGGTTGTCTGGTGGTGGTGTTGTCGCTGGTCATGGGCGTGGTGTTCGGCCTGCTGGCCGGCTACTTCGGCGGCGCGGTGGACGCGGTGATCATGCGCGTCGTCGACATCATGCTGGCCCTGCCGAGCCTGCTGCTGGCGCTGGTGCTGGTGGCGGTATTCGGACCGTCGATCGTCAACGCCTCGCTGGCGCTCACCTTCGTCGCCTTGCCGCACTATGTGCGTCTGACGCGCGCGGCGGTGCTGGCGGAGGTGAACCGCGATTACGTCACCGCTTCGCGGGTGGCGGGCGCCGGCGCGCTGCGTCAGATGTTCGTCAATATTCTGCCTAACTGCCTGGCGCCCTTGATCGTTCAGGCTTCTCTCGGTTTCTCGAACGCCATTCTCGACATGGCCGCTCTCGGCTTTCTGGGCATGGGCGCGCAACCGCCGACGCCGGAGTGGGGCACCATGCTCTCCGACGTGTTGCAGTTCGCGCAAAGCGCCTGGTGGGTAGTGACCTTCCCCGGCCTGGCGATCCTGCTGACGGTGCTGGCATTCAACCTGATGGGGGACGGTTTGCGTGACGCTCTCGACCCCAAACTCAAGCAGTAACAGAGGACGAGAGAGATGGCGTTATTGAATGTAGACAAGCTTTCGGTGCACTTCGGTGACGAAGGCACCCCGTTTCGCGCGGTAGACCGCATCAGTTACAGCGTGGATCAAGGTCAGGTGGTCGGCATCGTCGGTGAATCCGGCTCCGGCAAATCCGTCAGTTCGCTGGCGATCATGGGCCTGATCGATTTTCCCGGCAAAGTGATGGCCGACAAGCTGGAGTTCAACGGCCAGGACTTGCGCAAGATCTCCGAAAAAGAGCGCCGCCAGCTGGTGGGCTCCGAAGTGGCGATGATCTTCCAGGATCCGATGACCAGCCTGAACCCGTGCTACACCGTCGGTTATCAGATTATGGAGGCGCTGAAGGTGCATCAGGGCGGCAACCGCCGCACCCGCCGCCAGCGCGCTATCGACCTGCTGACACAGGTGGGGATTCCCGATCCGGCCTCGCGGCTGGACGTGTACCCGCACCAGCTTTCCGGCGGCATGAGTCAGCGCGTGATGATCGCCATGGCTATCGCCTGTCGGCCGAAGCTGCTGATCGCCGATGAGCCGACGACCGCGCTCGACGTGACCATCCAGGCGCAGATCATCGAACTGCTGCTGGATCTGCAGCAGCGCGAGAACATGGCGCTGTTGCTGATCACCCACGATCTGGCGCTGGTGGCGGAAGCGGCGCATCACATTATCGTGATGTACGCCGGCCAGGTGGTGGAATCCAGCAAAGCGGCGGAGATTTTCCGCGCGCCGCGCCACCCGTACACCCAGGCGCTGCTGCGCGCGCTGCCGGAGTTCGCCGCCGACAAGGCGCGGCTGGCTTCGCTGCCGGGCGTGGTGCCGGGCAAATACGATCGCCCGACCGGCTGCCTGCTCAATCCGCGTTGTCCGTACGCCAACGAGCGCTGCCGTAACGAGGAGCCGGAACTGCGCAGCATTCCCGGCCGTCAGGTTAAATGTCACACACCGCTGGATGATGCGGGGAGGCCGACCGTATGAGCCAGAATCAACCTTTACTGCAGGCGATCGACCTGAAAAAGCATTACCCGGTGAAAAAGGGCCTGTTCGCGCCGGAGCGGCTGGTCAAGGCGCTGGACGGCGTGTCGTTCACTCTGGAGCGCGGTAAAACGCTGGCGGTAGTCGGTGAGTCGGGCTGCGGCAAATCCACGCTCGGCCGCCTGCTGACGATGATCGAAGTGCCGACCGGCGGCGAGCTGTACTACCAGGGACAGGATCTGCTGAAGCCGGACGTTTCCGCCGAGAAATTGCGGCGCCAGAAGATCCAAATCGTGTTCCAGAATCCTTACGGATCGCTCAACCCGCGCAAGAAGGTCGGGCAGATCCTCGAGGAGCCGCTGTTGATCAACACCTCGCTCAGCGCCGCCGAACGGCGGGAAAAAGCGCTGGAGATGATGGCGAAGGTCGGCCTGAAGACCGAGCATTACGATCGCTATCCGCACATGTTCTCCGGCGGCCAGCGTCAGCGTATCGCCATCGCCCGCGGGCTGATGTTGAATCCGGACGTGGTGATCGCCGATGAGCCGGTGTCGGCGTTGGACGTGTCGGTGCGCGCGCAGGTGCTGAACCTGATGATGGATCTGCAGCAGGAGCTGGGGCTGTCCTACGTGTTCATCTCGCACGATCTGTCGGTGGTGGAACACATCGCCGATGAAGTGATGGTGATGTACCTGGGCCGCTGCGTGGAAAAGGGCAGCAAAGAGGCGATCTTCAACAACCCGCGCCATCCATACACCCAGGCGCTGCTGTCGGCGACGCCGCGGTTGAACCCGGATATGCGCCGCGAGCGCATCAAGCTGACCGGCGAACTGCCCAGCCCGATGAACCCGCCGCCGGGCTGCGCATTCAATGCCCGCTGCCGCCGCGCCTTCGGCACCTGCGTACAGCTGCAGCCGCAGCTGAAGCAGTACGGTGAGCAGATGGTGGCCTGTTTTGCGGTCGATCAGGACGAACATCCGGGGGCGTAAAGCGTCGGATTTCACCGCATAAACCCACGCCGGCTTAACGCCGGCGTTTTTTATTATTTAATCAATCAGTTAATCGAATCGCTTTTCGGGGCGTTATTGAATGCTTAACGAAAATCTGACGAATGCTTATTTTTATAGGAATTTTCGCAATGAATTAATAAGCGAATAAAAAATTTAACGGGAGGTGAGTAATAATATTTTTGCCAGACGTTTAACTTCGCCTTTTGTCGGACTTGTTCAATAAAAAAAGCACGCCGTCGGCGTGCTTTGGGTCGATAAGGCCGCGCTTATTGCGGATAAGGCACCCAATCGCCGCCGTTCAGGCGAATGTAAGGTTTCCCCTGATATTGCATCACGATGGCGTTGTCGTTTTCGGAGATGACCGGCGTCTGCGGCAGCCCTTGCGTCAGCGCCTGCCAGTCGACGCTGGACTCGCTGAAGACTTTGCCGTCCACCAGACGTGATACCAGCTCCGACAGCGCCAGATAGCTGCTCGGCGTTTTGACCTGCAGCGGGCTGCCCTGATGCGGCGCCTTCATACCGATCAGTTTGATGCCGACTGGCGTATGGGTGATGTTCGGGCTGGGGATATCGCGCAGGCCGGACATTTGCATCTTGTCACCCACCAACGCCGCGCCGTGCTCGGGCACGATCACCACCACCACTTTGCGGCCGGATTTTTCCAGCTGATCGAGGAAGGTGTTCAGCTGATCGAACAGCTTCTGCGCGCGCGGCTGATAGTCGGCGCTCTTGTTAGAGCCGACGAAGCGGTTGCCGTCGTGCAGCGGAATGACGTTGAAGAAGGTGGCGGTGCGGGCGTCTCCGGCTTTTTGCTGCTGATCCAGCCAGCGGGTCAGCAATTCCAGATCGTTATAAATCGGCTCGCCGTCGAACGACGTCAGCTCGTTGCCGACGCCGGCCTGCGACATCAGCGGCGCCTGCATATCCCCCTGTTCACGCAGCTCTTTCAGGAAGTTGCCGAACACCCCGGAGTGATCGAGCATCAGCTGTTCCTTGAAGCCGAGCTTCGCCAGGTTGTCGAACAGGTAACACTGCTGGTTCACCGGCTGGTACAGATCGTGATGCGAAAGCTGGCCGCAGCTGGCGCGCAGCAACCGTATGGCCGCCGGGCCGCTGTAGGCGGTGGCCGAGTTGAAGCTGTCGAACATGATATCCATCTTCGACCACAGCGGATGATTCTGCAGGTTGACCGCCTCCATATCGGCCCAGGCCAGCGAGCAGATGTTGATCACCAACAGATCGAACGGTTGGGCGTCGGCGGGCAAAGTGGCCGGGAACGCGGTGGCGCGGCCTTTTTCCCGCTCGTAGAACTGGTTCAGATAGGCCGTCAGGTTGGCGCTGGTCGGCGGCAGGCTGTCTGCCGGCGCATTATCTCCTGCCGTCGGCGCGGCCGTGGCCGGCGTGCCGGCGCCGCCGGCGGCAGCCGTGGAACTGGCGGGCAGCAGTGAGACCGCCGGCCCGGCGATGTTGACGATATTGAGCCACACCAGCGCGGCCACGGTGAACACCGTAACGCGCACCCACTGGGCGACGAACAGGTAGGCGATAAGCAACACGAAGGCGGCGCCGACCATCTGCCAGTTGATAAAGCGGCTGACCAGCTCCAGCAGGTACTGGGCGCTGAAGCCGGCCAGCTGAGAGCCCTGGCTGAGAATGCTGTTGATGCCCGGCAGCCAGGTATCGTGGTAGAACAACGCGATGCCGATCGGGATGGCGAGGTAATGGCGCCAGCGGTGCAGCCGCGGCGAGGGGATCGGCATCAGCAGATAGGCCATGAACACCAGGTTCGGCAGCGCGTGGAAATTCAGGTAGCCGAACCACAGCAGGGCGAATTTCGCCAGAAAGTAGAGGTTCCAGCCACCCAGCCCGCGCCAGTAGCGCCACAGAGCGTTATCGGATTGCGTATTTGAGTTTGGATTCATGGCTGCTTCTTATGACGTTTAATCTGGGAGGATGAGCCTGTGCGCACCCATAAACCGGCGGATTTCAAATAGCGCGGCGATAACAACAGGTTTTGCCAGTATTGACGCAAATGCGGAAAACGCCGGTGAAAGGCGTAGCCCAGCGGAATGAAGACCAGCGCGCACAGCAAGATCAGTTGCAGGATGTCGTTAAGGTTCAGCATGCTTTTCCTCCTGCGGGCCAAGCGGCAGCGTGAAAGCGATCGGCTGGCGGCGTTCTGCGGGCTCTGCGGCCGTCACCACGGGGGGCGGCGGCGCGACGCCCGCGGCGCCGGTGGCGGTAAGCTGCCAGCGCCCCTGAGCCATGCGTTTGATTTCCGAAATGATATCGACATCCTGGTGCCACACTACCCGGTTGCTGAAGGCTTCATCCACCGGCAGGCGGAAGATGAACTTCAGCGCGGTGTTCAGATCGTTGATGCGGCAGGTGGAGAGGAACAGCACCAGGCGCCCCTGCACCACGGTCATCACGTCGCCGAAACGCCGCAGGTGGCACAGGGTCATCGCCTGTTCGGCGCGCAGGCCGGTGGCCGGGCGCAACGCCACCATCACGCCTTTGCCGTCCTCGGGCAGCAAGGTGTTGGCCATCAGCGAAAGCACCGCCTGGCTAAACGGTTCCGGCCGCATGTAGCCTTTCAGCTGCAGCGGACGCAGCCCGGCCAGCAGCGCATCGATGTCGGCGGGCACGTGACGTGAGAAGCGCTGCCCCTGGATGCCTTCAAGCATGGTCAGAAAACGCGACAGCGGCGCGACGTGCGGCACGATCAGGTTGGCGCCGCAGGCCAGCAGCAGCCGTTCGTCGCTGTAGCGCAGGCTGGCGCTCATCTCGCGCACCGCGATTTTCAGGCCGTTGCCGCGGCTGCGGCGCAGGGTGTGGATTTGGTGCGCCAGATGATCGATTTGGTCGCTTTGATACAACGCGAAAATCAACGTCGCCGAGAGTCTCAGCATGCCGTGCTGCGCCAGTTCGTCGTTGTTCTCCAACAGCTGCCAGTTGGCGGACAGCGGCGGTGCGCCTTCCAGGATGCTGCGCTCGGCCAGATACTGGCCTTCGTCGCTGCGCAAGGCGGTGGGGGAGGGTTGGCTATTTTCCTCCTCGCCCTGCCAACCGCCTTCCGCCGCATACAGCGTCAGCAGCTGATTGGCGTTGATGCCGTTTTCGGTGCTCCACCAGTTCACCAGGTATTGCGCGCTGTCCTGCTGCCATTGCAGGCTGGACAGGCCGTTCAGGATGCGGTGCTGTGTGCTGAGCTGCCCTTTGAGCTTATTGATGCCGCCGCCGTGGCTGAGGATCAATAGCGTACACCCCTGCCGCCGCAGCCAGGCGGCGAGGGTGCGCGTCCATTCGCGCAGTTCTTCGGTGGTGAAGGTTTGCCACAGGCTGGCGTGGGCCAGCAGGATAAGCAAGCGATTTTGCGGCCGCAGGGCGCGCATCAGATCGTCGCTCAACTGCGCCAGCGCGGCTTTTTTCTCCGGTAGTTGATACAGCGGCAGCTTCTGCAAAGCGGGCGCAGCCAGCTCGGCCAGCAGGCGATCGGGTTTGTCTCCGCTGCAGATCAGGGCGAGCTTGCGGGTGGCCGGCTGGGCGGCGATGGCCTGGCGACACAACAGCGCGGCGTCGCTTTGCCTGTCGATATTGATCCAATAAAGCCCGGGGGCCTGCATCACCGACAGCTCTTCCCAAATCTGCCGAATGCCTAGAGAAAAAGAGTGCGCCATAGGATGTGTTCTACTTTCGTTGAAAGCCGACTAAAGGCGTTTATATTTAAAGATAGCCATTTTTACGCTGGCAATAACAAATCTCCGATGCTCTTCAATAATATTTGTTGAGAATCATCTTATTGCCTGTCTCTTTTTGTATCGTTGCTATAGTTAATTAACATAGCCTATTTTCGCCAAGGCGGAAGAATGAATAACGCACCCAGCCATTTTCGTGCAGCGGCGCCGGAGGAGAGCCAGGATGACCTGCAGGCGCTCAGCCAGGCTTTTTCATTACCAAAATTAAGCTATGTCGATATTTCGCGGCAGGAGCGGTTAACGCAAATGATGACGCGCTGGCCGCTGCTGGCCGAATTGGCGCAAAACGCGGGGAGCCACTGATCTATGCCGGCGATCGCGCTGCAAGGGTTGCGGGGTGGAATGGGGACGACGTCAGTCACGGCGGCGCTCGCCTGGGCGTTGCGCCAGCTTGGCGAGTCGGTGCTGGCGATAGACTTTACGCCGGACAATCTGCTGCGCCTGCATTTCAACACGCCGTTCGAACTGGCGCGCGGCTGGGCACGCGCGGAACAGGACGGCGGCGGTTGGCGGGAAGGCGCGCTGCGTTATTGCGAAAACCTCGACTTTTTACCGTTTGGCCGCCTGAATGCGGCGGAACGGCTGGAAGTGCAACATCGGTGTCAGGCGCATCCCGATCGCTGGCGCGATAATTTGCGTCAGCTGATGGCCGGCGATCCGCAGCGCTGGATCCTGCTGGACGTCCCGGTCGGGGACGGCGTTTTGGCGCAGCAGGCATTGCAACTGGCCGACAGCGTGTTCGTGCTGTTGAACCCCGACGCCAACTGCCAGGTGCGGCTCCATCAGCAGGCGCTGCCGCACGCAAGTCATTTCCTGATTAACCATTACTCTTCGGCCAGCCGGCTGCAGCAGGATTTGCATCAGCTGTGGCTGCAAACGCTGAGCGGCCTGTTGCCGGTGGTTATCCACCGCGATGAAGCGTTGGCGGAAGCGCTGGCAGCCAAACAGCCGCTGGGCGAGTACCGCCCCGAGAGCCTGGCGGCGGATGAAGTGCTGACGCTGGCCAACTGGTGCCTGATCAACCTCAAACGGGGCGTTGCGCCATGAGTCGGGTGTTGAGCCTGCTGCTGGTGCCGCCGGTGCGCCAGGCGGTGCAGGCGCGCTACCGCGCCTATCGCCGCAGCGGGGCGTCGGCGCTGACCGCCTTTTTCACTACGCTGTTGGTGGCGCTGGGGTGGATGCTGCTGCGTTTGGAGTCACCGGCCTGGCGGCGCGTGCGCGCCGGCCGCGCTTACTGGTTCCCGCATCTGTCCGCCGAACGCCCCCGCCCGGCGGATGCGCTGCGCTATTTGCTGCAGGGGGCGTGGCTGCTGCTGTTCCGCAGCGGCCGCGCGCCGGTGCAGCGCGATTATTTCGCCGGTTGGCGGCGGCTGCAGCAGCGCTATGCCGACTGGCTGCAGGGCTTGCCGCAGCGGCTGAAAAACGCCGGCGTGGAACAGCGCTCGGTAGAGCGACTCGGCCGCATGAACCGCGGATTGCGGCGCGCGCTGTTCATTGTGGTCGGCGTGCTGGCGGCGATCCTCGCCATGCTGTGTATCTCGCAACCGTTCGATCTGTCGGCGCAGTTCGTGTTCGTTCTGCTGCTGTGGGGGATCGCGATGGTGGTGCGCCGGGTGCCGGGGCGCTTGCCTGCGTTGATGCTGATCGTGCTGTCGTTGACCGTCTCCTGCCGTTACCTGTGGTGGCGCTATACCGCCACGCTGAACTGGGACGATCCGCTCAGCCTGGTATGCGGCCTGCTGTTGCTGGTGGCGGAAACCTACGCCTGGGTGGTGTTGGTGCTGGGCTATTTCCAGACTATCTGGCCGCTTAACCGCCAGCCGGTGCCGTTGCCCGAAGACAGCGCCACCTGGCCGACCATCGATCTGATGGTGCCGACCTACAACGAAGACCTCGGGGTGGTGAAGCCCACCATCTATGCGGCGCTGGGCATCGACTGGCCGAAAGAGAAAGTGAACATCTATATCCTTGATGACGGCAATCGCCCCGAGTTCCGGGCGTTCGCCGCCGAGGTGGGAGTGAAGTACATCGCCAGGCCGACTCACGAACACGCCAAGGCCGGCAACATCAACAACGCGCTGAAGCAGGCCACCGGCGAGTTCGTGGCGATTTTCGACTGCGACCATGTCCCGACGCGCTCCTTCCTGCAGCTGACCATGGGGTGGTTCTTCAAAGACAAAAAGCTGGCGATGCTGCAGACCCCGCACCACTTCTTCTCGCCGGATCCCTTCGAGCGCAACCTTGGCCGCTTCCGTCAGACGCCCAACGAGGGCACTTTGTTCTACGGGCTGGTGCAGGACGGCAACGACATGTGGGACGCCACCTTCTTCTGCGGCTCTTGCGCCATCCTGCGCCGCAGCGCGCTGGACGAAATCGGCGGCATTGCGGTGGAAACCGTCACCGAAGACGCCCATACCTCGCTGCGTTTGCACCGGCGCGGGCATACCTCGGCCTATATCCGCATTCCGCAGGCCGCCGGGCTGGCGACCGAAAGCCTGTCGGCGCACATCGGCCAGCGCATTCGCTGGGCGCGCGGCATGGTGCAGATCTTCCGGCTCGACAACCCGTTGCTGGGCAAGGGGCTGAAACTGGCGCAGCGCCTGTGCTACGCCAACGCCATGCTGCACTTCCTGTCGGGCATCCCGCGGCTGATCTTCCTCACCGCGCCGCTGGCGTTTTTGCTGTTGCATGCCTACATCATCTTCGCGCCGGCGCTGGCGATCGCGCTTTACGTGCTGCCGCACATGATCCACGCCAGCCTGACCAACTCGCGCATCCAGGGGAAATACCGCCATTCGTTCTGGAGCGAAATCTATGAAACGGTGTTGGCCTGGTATATCGCGCGGCCGACGACGGTGGCGCTGTTCAATCCGCACAAGGGCAAATTCAACGTGACCGCCAAGGGCGGGCTGGTGGAGGAGGAGCACGTCGACTGGGTGATCACCCGGCCTTACATGTTCCTGGTGGTTCTTAACCTCGCCGGGCTGGCGTTCGGCGCCTGGCGGCTGGCCTATGGCCCGACGGACGAGGTGATGACGGTGATCATCAGCCTGGTGTGGGTGCTGTACAACATGACCATTCTCGGCGGCGCGGTGGCGGTGGCGGTGGAAGCCAAACAGGTGCGTCAGGCGCACCGCGTGGAGATCGCCATGCCGGCGGCGATCGCGCGTGCCGACGGCCACCTCTACCCCTGCACGCTGCGCGATTACTCCGATGGCGGCGTGGGCATCGAGATGCGGGTGGCGGACACGTTGAAAGAGGGCGACAAGGCCTCGCTGCTGCTCAAACGCGGCCAGCAGGAGTACAGCTTCCCCTGCGTGGTGACGCGCGCCTTCGGCAACAAGGTGGGGGTGCGTCTGGTCAGTCTTTCCACCCGCGAACACATCGATTTTATTCAGTGCACCTTCGCCCGCGCCGATACCTGGGCGCTGTGGCAGGACGGGTTCCCTGAAGACCGGCCGATCGAAAGCCTGCGCGACGTGCTGGCGCTGGGCTTCCGCGGCTATGTGCGCATGGCGGACTACGCGCCGCCGCTGGTGCGCGGTCTGCTGGTCGGGGTCACGTCGCTGACCGCCTGGGTAGTGTCGTTTATTCCGCGCGGCGTCGGCAGGGATCCGACCTTGGGTCAACAAGAAACCGTGGGTTAGCTGCGAGTTCAACCGCCCGCTCACTCGCCCGGTGAACAGGCTCCAACATTGATGATGATACGATGACGAGAAAAATAACCTGGTTAACTGCTCTGGCCTTAGGCATCAGCACCCTGTCGCAGGCCGAAACCGCCACCGCGCCGACCGTGGCGGCTCAGCCGCCGATCGCTGCGGCGGCCGATACGGCGACCGCGCCGCAGGATCCGAATGCGCCGGTGCGCGACGTGTCGCTGCCGTTCGCGCAGATAGCGCCGCCGCCGGGCACCTTTGTTCTGCGCGGCACCCGGCCGGACGGGCAGATCGAATTCGGCGTGCGCAGCGATGAGGTGGTCTCGCAGGCGATGCTCGACCTGGAATTTACGCCGTCGCCGGCGCTGATCCCGGTGGAGTCGCACGTCAAAGTCTACCTGAACGACGAGCTGATGGGCGTGACCACGATCGCCAAGGAGCAGTTGGGCAAGCCCAATCGCATCCAGATGGCGATCGATCCGCGCTATATCACCGATTTTAACCGCGTCCGGCTGGTGTTCGTCGGCCATTATCAAAACATCTGCGAAAACCCGGCCAGCACCTCGCTGTGGCTCGACGTCAGCAAATCCAGCGCGCTGAAGCTGCGCTTCCAGACGCTGCCGGTGAAAAACGAGCTGTCGCACTTCCCTGAGCCGTTCTTCGACAGCCGCGATAATCGGCCGCTGACGCTGCCGATGGTGTTCGCCGGCCAGCCGGATCTGGCCCAGCAGCGCGCGGCGGGCATTCTGGCCTCGTGGTTCGGCAGCAAGGCGCAGTGGCGCGGGCAATCCTTCCCGACGCTGTATAACGCGCTGCCGACGCAGCACGCGGTGGTGTTCGCCACCAATAAGCAGCGCCCGGATTTCCTGCGCGATTACCCGGCGGTCAACGGCCCGACGGTGGAGATGATCAGCCACCCCGACAATCCCTACGTCAAACTGCTGCTGATTCAGGGGCGTGACGACAACGATTTGATCACCGCGGTGAAAGGCATCGCGCAGGGCGACATTCTGTTCCGCGGCCAGAACGTGACGGTGGACAAGGTGGAACAGCTGGCGCCGCGCCAGCCTTACGACGCGCCGAACTGGGTGCGCACCGATCGGCCGATGACCTTCGCCGAACTGCAGCAATACGCCGAACAGCTGCAAACCAGCGGCATCGAGCCCGGCCCGATTTCATTGACCATGAACCTGCCGCCGGATCTGTTCCTGATCCGCAGCACCGGCATCGACATGCACCTCAAGTACCGTTATACCGCGCCGCGCATTCAGGACGGTTCGCGGCTGAGCGTCAGCCTGAACAACCAGTTCGTGCAGGCCTACTCGCTGGTGCCGGAACACGAACAGGGCGCACAGCTGCTGCGCCTGCCGTTGACGCAGGGGCTGCTCGATTCCGACAAAAACGTCAGCATTCCGGCGCTGCGGCTCGGGGCCACCAACCAGCTGCGCTTTGACTTTGACTACACCACGCTGCTGGCCAGCGGCGCGGAAGGGCGCTGCGAAACCTACTCCTTCACGCCAAACCACGCGGTGATCGACGGCGCGTCTACCATCGATTTCTCCGGCTACCGCCACTTTATGGCGATGCCGGACCTGCGCGCCTTCGCCAACGCCGGCTTCCCGTTCAGCCGCCTGGCGGATCTGTCACAAACGCTGGTGTTGGTGAACCAGAAACCGCAGCCGGCGCAGGTCAGCGCGCTGCTGAACGCGCTCGGCGTGATCGGCGCGCAAACCGGTTATCCGGCGCTGGCCTTCACGCTGAGCGACGACTGGTCGCAGGCCACGGATCGCGACGACGACATCCTGATGGTCGGCACCATTCCGCCGGAGCTGCGCGACGACAAGAAAATCAGCCTGCTGGTGGACGCGACCCAAAGCTGGGTGAAACAGCCGACGCGCCAACCGCCGCTGCCCAGCTCGGAAGTGCTGGCGGAGGACGCCAAGCCGGACAGCAAGACCACCGTCAGTTCCGAGGGGGCGATGTCGGCGATCATTGGCGTGCAGTCGCCGTTCAACGACCAGCGCAGCATCGTGGCGCTGTTGGCGGACAGCCCGCGCGGCTATGAGCTGCTGAACAATGCCCTGCTGGACAGCGGCAAGCGCGCCGCGGTGTTCGGCTCGGTGGCGGTGATCCGCGAATCGGGGGTCAACAGCCTGCGCGTCGGTGATGTTTACTATGTCGGTCACCTGCCTTGGTGGGAGCGGCTTTGGTATGCCCTCTCCACGCATCCGGTCCTGCTGGCGGTGCTCGCGGTGGTGCTGGTGGTGATCCTGGGGTTGATGCTGTGGCGCGGCCTGAAGGCCTTCAGCCGGCGGCGTCTGGCGCCTGAAGATCGGGATTGACGGCGGTGAACGCGATGCTGCAACGCCTGTCGCTCGGCATGCTGCTGCTGTGCGCTTTCAGCGCGGCGGCGGCCTGCGAATGGCCGGGCTGGCAACAGTACAAGCAGTTCTACATCAGCCCGCAGGGGCGGGTGATCGATCCGAGCAGCCCGAACAAAATCACCACGTCGGAGGGGCAGAGTTACGGCCTGTTCTTCGCCCTGGTGGCCAATGACCGGCCGACCTTCGACCAGCTGTTGACCTGGACGGAGAACAACCTGGCGGCGGGCGATCTCAGCGCCCGTTTACCCGCCTGGCTGTGGGGCGAGGGCGACGACAAGCAGTGGAAGGTGCTGGACGCCAACTCGGCGTCGGACGCCGATCTGTGGATCGCTTATAACCTGCTCGAAGCCGGCCGCCTGTGGAAAAGCCGGCGTTATCAAACCCTGGGGACGCTGCTGTTGCAGCGCATCGGCCGCGAGGAAGTGGCCGACATCCCCGGCCTGGGGCTGATGCTGCTGCCAGGCAAAGTCGGGTTCGTGGCGGAAGATCGCTGGCGGCTGAACCCCAGCTACCTGCCGCCGCAGCTGTTGACGCGTTTTGCGGCGCTGAACGGCCCGTGGCGCGCGATGCGCGAGATCAATCAGCGGCTGTGGTTGGAGACCGCGCCGCACGGCTTCTCGCCGGACTGGGTGGTATGGCGGGTCGGCGCCGGCTGGCAGCCGGACACCGTCAAGCCGAACGTCGGCAGCTACGACGCCATTCGGGTCTATCTGTGGGCCGGCATGCTGGCGGACGACGATGAACACAAGGCGGCGCTGCTCAAACGCTTCCAGCCGATGGCGCAGCTCACCGCCAGCCAGGGCGTGCCGCCGGAGAAAACCGATACCGCCAGCGGCAAAACCACCGGCGACGGCCCGGTCGGCTTTTCCGCCGCGATGTTGCCGATGTTGGCGGCGCAGGCCGACGCGCTGGCGGCCCAGCGGCAACGGATCGGCGAACACCCGCCGGGTGACGACGCCTATTTCAGCGCCTCGCTGACGCTGTTCGGCCAGGGGTGGGATCAACAACGTTATCGCTTTAATCGTCAGGGTGAATTGCAACCCTCGTGGGACGGCCAATGCACAACTTCAAAATAAACTGGCTGAATTTGATTCCGCTGAGTCTGGCGATGCTGCCGCAGGCGCGCGCTGCGGAGGCCGTGGCGCCGGAGCAGTGGCTGCTGGAGCAGGTGCGCATTGGCGAGGCCGGCAACAAGGACGATCTGGTGCGCCAATCGCTGTACCGGCTCGAACTGATGGATCCGAACAACCCGGACGTGATCGCCGCGCGCATGCGTTTGGCGCTGCGGCAGGGCAACATGGCGCTGGCGCAGCAGCAGTTGGACAAGCTGAAAACGCTCGCGCCGCAGTCCAGCGCTTATCGCCAGGCGCAAATGAACATGCTGCTGACCCAGCCGGAAACCCGGCAAAAGCTGCAGCAGGCGCGCCTGATGGCGACCGCCGGCCGGTTGCCGGAGGCCAAGGCGCAGTACGATGCGCTGTTCCACGGCGAGCCGCCGACGCTCGATCTGGCGGTGGAATACTGGCGGCTGGTGGCGCGCTTGCCGGGACAGGAGGCGAAGGCGTTAAAGCAGCTGCAGGCGCTGGATCAGCAATATTCCGGCAACGCGGCGCTGCGCATGTCGCTGGCGCGCATGCTGTTCAGCCAGAATCAGGACGCGCAGGCCTATGAACTGCTGCAGAAGATCGCCGCCGATCCGGCCGGGCGCGGCGATGCCGCCGATCTGTGGCTGGACAAGGTCAAAGCGATGCCGGTCAGCGCGCAGAGCGTAGCGGCGCTCAACCGTTTCCTCGGCGTATTCGACACCGGCGATCAGGCGACCCGCGCCCGTGAAGAGCTGGCCAGACAGCAGAAACTGTTGGCCGATCCGGCTTATCAGGCGAGGGTGCGCGGTCTGGCGCAGGTGGATAAAGGCGGCAGCCGGGCAGCCATTCCAGAGTTGCAAAAGGCGCTGGCGGCGGCGCCGAACGACGCCGAGGTGCTGGGCGCGCTCGGCCAGGCCTACTCGCGCGCCGGCAACCGCCCGCAGGCGCTGAAGCTGTTTCGCCAGGCGCTGGCCGCCGACAAGAGCGGCTACGGCAGCGGCAAATGGCAGAGTCTGATCAAGAGCACCGGCTACTGGCTGGCGATCGACGAGGGCGACAAAGCGCTCAAGGCCGGCAATCTCGCGCTGGCTCGGCAGAAATATCAACAGGCGCGCCAGCTCGACGACAGCGACGGCGATGCGTTTATCGGCCTGGGCGATGTGGCGGTGGCGAGCAAGGATGACGCCGCGGCGGAAGGGTTTTATCAGCAGGCGTTGCGGCGCGATCCCGGCAACGGCAGCGCGCTGCGCGGCCTGGTGAATATCTATCAACGCCAGTCGCCGGAAAAAGCGCTGGCCTACCTTGACGGCCTGCCGCGCAGCCAGCAGGCCAAGCTGCGCAGCACTCTCGATGGGCTGCGGCTCGACAGGTTGAAACAGCAGGCGGAGACGCTGGCGCAGCAGCAACAGTGGCAGCAGGCGGCGGAAATCTATCGGCGCGCCCAGCCGATGGCGCCCGACGATGTCTGGCTGACCTATCGCTATGCCCAGGCGCTGCGTCAGGCCGGGCAGCCGCAACAGGCGGACGCCTTATTCCGGCAGCTGACGCAGCGCCAGCATGCCAATCCGCAGCTGACCTACGCCTATGCGCTCTATCTTTCCGGCAGCGATCGCGACAGGCAGGCGCTGGCGCAGCTCAATACGCTGCCTGCGGCGCAATGGAACGACAACATGCGCGAACTGGCGCAGCGGCTGAAAATGCAGGCGGTAATCGAGCATGCCGAACGGCTGCGGGCCGCCGGTGACGAAGCGGCGGCGGAAGCCTATCTGCGTCGGCAGCCGGCGGACACCCGCATCGATTTGCTGCTCGCCGACTGGGCGCTGGCGCGCGGGGAGTATGCGGCGGCGCTGGACGACTATCAGCGGGTGAAACGGCGTGAACCGAACAACCCGGATGCGCAGCTGGGCGAGATCGAAGCCTATGTGGCGCAGGGGGATCTGGACGCGGCGCGTCAGCGGCTGAAAACCGAACCGCAGCCGCAAGACGCTTCGCTCAACAGCCAACGGCGGGTCGCCAACGCCTGGGGCGCGGTCGGCGATCCGCAGCAGGCCGACGCGCTCTTCAGCCGGCTGAAAACGGCGGCGGCTTCGGAGCCCGCCGGGCAGACCAAGGCGCTTGTTTATCGTGACGCCGCCCGGCTGGAACGGGCTCAGCAACAGCCTGAGCGGGCGCAGCAGGATTACCGCCAGGCGATGGTGGCCGGCGGCATCACGCCGACGCTGCCGCAGGATAATGACGGCTACACCTATTTGACGCGCAATAATCCGAGCGACGACTGGCTGAAACGCGGCATCCGCTCCGACGCCGCGGATCTGTATCGACAGCAAGACGTGAACGTCACGCTCGATCACGATTACTGGCGCTCGAGCGGCACCGGCGGCATTTCCGACTTCAACGCGCACGACACCATGCTGCAGGTGGACATGCCGCTGTATGACGGGCGCGCCTTTTTGCGTACCGACACCGTGCAGCTGGATGCCGGCCGCTTCTCGACCGACGGCAGCGGCAAGTACTACGAAACCTTCGGCACCTGCAACACGCAAGGGTGCCGCGGCGATGAACACCAGAAAACCACCGGCACCAGCGTGGCGGCCGGCTGGAAAAACGATCGCTGGGCCGCCGACATCGGCACGACGCCGATGGGCTTTGAGGTGGTCGACTGGACCGGCGGCCTGGCCTACAGCGGCGACTGGAACCACATCGGCTGGACGCTGGCGGCCTCGCGGCGGCCGATCTCCAGCTCGCTGCTGGCGTTTGGCGGCGCCAAGGATCCGAATACCGGCACTACCTGGGGCGGCGTGCGCGCCACCGGCGTCAGTCTGAGCGCCAGCTACGATCGCGGCGAGGCGAACGGCGTGTGGGCCGATCTCAGCGCGCACCAACTCACCGGCAAGAACGTGGCGGACAACCAGCGGCAGCGGTTGATGGCCGGTTACTACTACAAGCTGATCAACGAAGACAATCGCCGCCTGAGCGTTGGGCTCAATACCATGCTGTGGCACTACCAGAAGGATTTGAGCGGCTATTCGCTGGGGCAGGGCGGCTATTACAGCCCGCAGCAATATCTGTCGCTGTCGCTGCCGGTCAACTACCGTCAGCGCACCGAGAACTGGTCGTGGGAGCTGGGCGGTTCGGTTTCGCTGTCCCATTCCAAAACCGACAGCCAGCGCCGCTATCCGCTGCAGGGACTGATCCCGGATTCGTTGCCCGATAAGTTCGCCGTCGAGGACGGCAGCGCCTCGAGCGGCGTCGGTTATACCCTGCGGGCGATCGTCGAACGCCGTCTCAGTTCGCACTGGACGCTCGGCGCCGGCATCGACATTCAACAGGCGAAGGACTATACGCCGAGCCACGCGTTGATTTATCTGCGTTATTCCCTGGCCGGCTGGCAAGGGGATCTCGATTTGCCGCCGCAGCCGCTGACGCCTTACGCCGACTTCAAGTAGCCGGAAGGGGGAAAGATTCGGAGTGTCGGACGCCGGGGAGTTTTGTTACCCTGTGTGCGGGTCGCGTTTGTTCGCTTTAGGAAAAGACTGAAACCCGCGATTTTCTTGGTTTTGCCTGCGGCATAGCCAGATAAAAACAGCCGATGATCGAGTATACTCAGCCCGGTTCGAGGGGGCGGGTGAGAGTCAGCCCCCTTTTTTGTTTCAGCCCGATTTCACGGAGAGCAGGTTTGCGGGTCAGGCGTTCGTTAACGATTAAGCAGATGGCGACAGTGTCCGGCGTGGCGCTGGTTACGATCTGCATCTTTATCGTGATCCAGTTATTCCACTTTGTGCAGCAGCGCAGGGATGACTACGCCCAGCAACTGGAGAATATCGCCCACTCCGTGCGCCAGCCGCTGGCGGAGGCGGTGCTGCGCATGGACGTGCCGGAAGCCAAAAGGGTGCTGAACACGCTGTTGCCGGTCGGCATTCTCAGCCGGGCGGATATCGTCTTGCCGAACGAGTTTCAGGCGCTGCACGCCAATTTCCCGCCGGAGCGGCCGGTGCCGACGCTGATCGCCCGGCTGTTTGAACTGCCTATCCAAATATCCGTGCCGCTCTATTCGCTGGAACGGGTGCCGGCCAACCAGCAGCCGCTGGCCTACCTGGTGCTGCAGGCCGATTCGTTCCGCATGTATCAGTTTATCCTCAGCATATTGTCGACCATGCTGTCGACCTACCTGCTGCTGGCGCTGATCCTGTCGGTGTCCATCACCTGGTGCATGAACCGGCTGATGGTGCATCCGCTGCGCGCGATGGCCAAAGAGCTGGAGAACATCTCGCAGGACGAAGCGCCCTATCATCAACTGATGCTGCCGGCGCTGCACCAGGATGATGAGCTCGGCCTGCTGGTGCGCAATTACAACCGCAATCAACAGACGCTGGCCAAGGCGCATGCCGACATGAGCCGCCTGAGCACCCGCCACCCGGTGACCGAACTGCCGAACCCGGCCTTGCTGAACGCGTTGCTGGAACAGCATATCGCCTCCAGCCTGCGCCCCGAGCGTTTTAACCTGCTGGTGATCGGCATCGAGACGCTGCATGAAGCGTCGGGCGTGATGAGCCCGGCGATGCGCGAGGCATTGCTGTTGGCGCTGGCGAAGAAGCTGCGCGGCTGCATCGACGAAAACGGCGTGCTGGCACAGCTGAGCAATACCGAATTCGCCATCCTGGCCAAGGGCATCGAGCGGCCGTTCCACGCTATGCAGCTGGCGCGGCGCATCATGGCGGAGATCAACGCGCCGTTGACGCTGGAAGGACTGGCGCTGCGGCCCAACGCCAGCATCGGCATCGCCCACTACCTCAATCAGGGGGAGAGTGCGGAACAGCTGCTGCGTAGCGCCACCTCGGCGATGATGTCCGCGCATCGCGAAGGGAAAAATCAGATCCTGTTCTTCGAACCCAGCCTGACGGAGCGCACGCAGAAGCGATTGACGCAGGAGAGCGAGATCCTGCACGGCATTGAGCAGCGGCATTTCACGCTGTTCCTGCAGCCACAGATCGACATGCAGTCCAACGAGGTGATTGGCGCAGAAGCGTTGCTGCGCTGGCAGCAGTACGACGGCAGCTATACCCTGCCGGCCGACGTCATTCCGCTCGCGGAAGAGCTGGGCGTGATTGTGCCGCTCGGCAACTGGGTGCTGGAAGAGTCCTGCCGTATCCTGGCGGACTGGCAGCAGCGCGGCATTGCGCTGCCGCTGGCGGTCAACGTTTCCGGCATTCAGATGCAGGACGAGGCGTTTGTTCCGCATCTGAAAAATCTGCTGGCGCAGTATCGAATCGATCCGCGCAAGCTGCTGCTGGAGATCACCGAGACGGTACGCATCGACGATCTCGACCGCGCGCTGGCGCTGCTGCGCGAGCTGCACGATCTGGGGCTGTCGATCGCGTTGGACGACTTCGGCATGGGCTACTCCAGCCTGGAGTACCTGAACCGGTTGAAATCCCTGCCGATCGATTTGATTAAAATCGACCGCAGTTTCATTCAGGGGCTGCCGGCCGACGATGCGATGGTGCGCATCGTCAGTTCAATCTCTGAAGTGCTGGCGTTGCCGGTGATGGCCGAAGGCGTGGAAAACGCCGAGCAGCGCGACTGGCTGCTGCAGCACGGCATTCGCAGTGGGCAGGGATTCCTGTTCGCCCGGCCGCTGCCGCGCGAAGCGTTCGAAGCCGAGTTTTGCCGCGCGGCGCGGTGAGCGTCGCGATACCTTTCCGGTACTTTTCCTCGTCCGAAAATCGCTATTCCCCTCATACCTCTTTTGCGTTAGTGCAAACAAAGGCTTACGCAATTTTCAGCTTTGCACCCGGACTGACGCGTTTCAGCTCTTAAATTCACATCAACCCTGAGGGGTGGGTGCAACAAATTATTTCCATGTTGTTAAGTGGGTGTTATTTTCCGCGCAAGCAATGAACAGGCTGGATTTTTAGACTGCCGCCTGGTGCGTGTCTTCCCCCCATAGGATGTTCATATGAAAACAACAATTTTTAAGAGCCTCTATTTTCAGGTGCTGACGGCGATCACGCTGGGTATCCTGCTTGGCCACTTCTACCCTGACCTCGGCGCCCAGATGAAACCCTTGGGCGATGGCTTCGTCAAACTGATCAAGATGATTATCGCCCCGGTGATTTTCTGCACCGTGGTGACCGGCATCGCCGGCATGGAAAGCATGAAGGCGGTGGGGCGCACCGGCGCCATCGCGCTGCTGTATTTTGAAATCGTCAGCACCCTCGCGCTGATTATCGGCCTGGTGATCGTCAACCTGGTGCAACCGGGCGCCGGCATGAACGTCGATCCCGGTACGCTGGACGCCAAAGCGGTGGCGATCTACGCCGAGCAGGCGCAGCAGCAGGGCATCATTCCGTTCCTGCTGGACATCATCCCCGGCAGCGTGATCGGCGCGTTCGCCAGCGGCAACATTCTTCAGGTGCTGCTGTTCGCGGTACTGTTCGGCTTCGCCCTGCATCGTCTGGGCGACAAAGGGCAGCTGATCTACAACGTGATCGACAGCTTCTCGCGGGTGATTTTCGGCATCATCAACATGATCATGCGTCTGGCGCCGCTGGGGGCCTTCGGCGCCATGGCGTTTACCATCGGTAAATACGGCGTCGGCACGCTGGTGCAACTCGGCCAGCTGATCGTGTGCTTCTATATCACCTGCATCCTGTTCGTGGTGGTGGTGTTGGGCAGCATCGCCCGCGCCAACGGCTTCAGCATCTTCAAATTTGTCAACTACATCAAAGAAGAGCTGCTGATCGTGCTGGGGACCTCGTCGTCTGAATCCGCGCTACCGCGCATGCTGGATAAAATGGAGAAGTTGGGCTGCAAGAAATCGGTGGTGGGTCTGGTGATCCCGACCGGATACTCCTTCAACCTGGACGGCACCTCTATCTACCTGACCATGGCCGCGGTGTTTATCGCTCAGGCGACCAACACCCACATGGATATCATGCATCAGATTACCCTGCTGGTGGTGTTGCTGCTCTCCTCCAAAGGGGCGGCGGGCGTGACCGGCAGCGGCTTTATCGTGTTGGCCGCCACCATCTCCGCCGTGGGCCACCTGCCGCTGGCCGGCCTGGCGCTGATCCTCGGCATCGACCGCTTTATGTCGGAAGCCCGCGCGCTGACCAACCTGGTGGGCAATGGCGTGGCGACCGTGGTCGTGGCCAAATGGTGTAATCAGCTGGATGAGAAGCAGCTGAAAGACACCCTGAACAACAAAAATACCGGCGCGGACAAAACGCTGCCTTCCGCCTGATTTCGGCGGTAAATCACCGGTCGCATCCGCGGCCGGTGAGCTTCTTCCCCTGCCTCGTAACGATTTTTTGCATTAAAAACCCCGCAATCTATTATTTTTCACTCTAATGAGTGACATCCGCAAAGGCGCGCGGTCTAACACGATGGTACACTTTCTGCTTTCCGCCCCACCGTGAAACTCAGGGCGTATTTTTATGATTCCATTGAATGGAATACACGCATTTGCATAAGAAATTGGATAGTCATTAAGTAGGGGTTCACATGCAGGGCACCAGAATTCATCTTATAGTTGGTGGGCTGCTACTGGCGGCAGCCAGTGGCAGCGTGCAGGCTGAAGCACTACAACCCGATCCTGCCTGGCAGCAGGGGGCGCTGGCCAACGGGTTTTCATGGCAGATTCTCGATACGCCTCAGCGGCCGAGCGACCGCGTGGAACTGCGGCTGATCGTCAATACCGGCTCTTTGGTGGAGTCTTCGCAGCAGACCGGCTTTGCCCACCTGTTGCCGCGGCTGGCGTTGACGCGCAGCGAAAGCTTCACGGCGCCGCAGCTGCGGGCGCTGTGGCAGCAGAGCGTAGATAACGAGCGGCCGCTGCCGCCGGCTATCATCTCGTACGATTTCACCATGTATAACCTCAGCTTGCCGAACAACCGGCCCGATCTGCTGAAAGAAGCGCTGGCCTGGCTGGCGGACACGACCGGCAAACTGGCGATCGACGAGCACACGGTGCACGCGGTGATGAATTCCAGCATCAATCCGGTCGGCACTTTCCCACCCAATACTAAAGACGCCTGGTGGCGTTACCGCCTGAAAGGCTCGACGCTGCTGGCGCACGATCCGGCGCAGCCGGCGAAACGGCCGGTCAACCTTGAGCAGTTGAAGAAATTCTATCAGCAGTGGTACACACCGGACGCCATGACGCTGTTCGTGGTCGGCAAGGTTGACAGCCGCAGCCTGGGCGAGCAGATCAACAAGGCTTTCTCGCCGCTGCAGGGCAAACGTGAAACCCCGGCTCCGATGCCGACCCTGACGCCGCTGCCGCAGCAGCCGGTGAGCCTGATCAGCGAGCAGGTGAAGCAGGATACGCTGTCGATCATGTGGGATTCGCCGTGGCACCCGATTCGCGATTCGCAAAGCCTGCTGCGCTACTGGCGTGGCGATCTCGCCCGCGAGGCGTTGTTCTGGCACCTCCAGCAGACGCTGGAAAAAAGCGACCAGAAAAACCTGCATTTGGGCTTTGACTGCCGCGTGCAGTACCAGCGCGGGCAGTGCGCCATCCACCTGGATACGCCGAACAACAACCTGAACGGCAGCCTGGGCTTCATTGCCCGCGAACTGGCCAACGTGCGGGACAACGGCCTGTCGAAAGAGGAATTCGATGCGCTGCTGGCGCAGAAAAACGATCAGCTGAGCAAGCTGTTCGCGACCTACGCCCGTACCGACACCGACGTGCTGATGAGCCAGCGTCTGCGGTCGCAGCAGAGCGGGGTGGTGGATATCGCGCCGGAGCTGTACCAGAAGTTGCGCCAGGAGTTCCTGTCCAGCCTGACGCTGGAGACGCTGAATCAGGCGCTGAAGCTGCAGTTGTCTCAGGACGCGACGTTGGTGCTGATGCAGCCGAAGGGCGAGCCGGAAATGAGCATGAAGCAGCTGCAGGATACCTATAACGGCATCATGATGCCGCCGCCGGCGGTGGTGACGGAAGAAGCCAAACCGGCGGACACCGCAGTCGCTTCGCCGGCGACGGACGCCGCTGGCGCGCAGTAATTCGTGGCAGGGGGCTCAGGCCCCCTCAGTTGCGGTACAGCACCTTGATGATATGGTAACCGAACTGGGTTTTGACCGGGCCGTAAGGTTTGAGCAGCGGGATGCTGAACACCGCTTTATCGAACGCAGGCACCATTGCGCCTTTGTTGAATTCGCCCAGCGAGCCGCCGTTGCGTTTTGACGGGCAGCTCGAGTATTTGCGCGCCAGCGTGTCGAAGCTGACGCCACGCTTAAGCTTGGCCAGCAGCTCGTTGGCCAGCTTTTCATTGTCTACCAGAATGTGCAGGGCGCACGCCGTTTTTGCCATGGTATTGCCTTTGTCGATGCGAAAATTGCGCTGATTATACCCGCTAAATCTCATCGGCGCTTTCTGCTACAATTCCCTTCCACGTTTTACAGTCGAGCAAGTCAGCGCCATGCGATTAAACCCCAGCCAACAACAAGCCGTCGAATTCGTTACCGGGCCCTGCCTGGTGTTGGCCGGTGCCGGTTCCGGCAAGACGCGCGTTATCACCAACAAGATAGCCCACCTGATCCACCACTGCGGCTATCAGGCGCGGCACATCGCCGCCGTGACTTTTACCAACAAAGCCGCGCGCGAGATGAAAGAGCGCGTGTCGCAAACCCTGGGACGCAAAGAGGCGCGCGGGCTGATGATTTCCACCTTCCACACTCTGGGGCTGGAAATCATCAAGCGGGAATATGTGGCGCTGGGCATGAAGTCCAACTTCTCGCTGTTCGACGACCAGGATCAGCTGGCGCTGTTGAAAGAGCTGACCGAAAAGTGGCTGGAAAGCGATAAGACGCTGGTGGCGCAGCTGATTTCGACCATCTCCAACTGGAAAAACGACCTGATCGATCCCCAGCGGGCGGCAGAGTTGGCGCGCTCGGAGCGCGACAAGCTGTTCGCCCACTGCTACGGCCTTTACCACGCCCATATGCGGGCGTGTAACGTACTGGACTTCGACGATTTGATCCTGTTGCCGACGCTGCTGCTGCAACGCAACGAAGAGGTGCGTGAACGCTGGCAGCAGCGCATCCGCTATCTGCTGGTGGATGAGTATCAGGATACCAACACCAGCCAATACGAGCTGGTGAAGCTGCTGGTGGGCCATCGCGCGCGCTTTACCGTGGTGGGCGACGACGACCAGTCGATTTACTCCTGGCGCGGCGCGCGGCCGCAGAACCTGGTGCTGCTGAAGGAAGATTTCCCGGCGCTGCAGGTGATCAAGCTGGAGCAAAACTACCGTTCCAGCGAGCGCATTTTAAAGGCGGCCAATATCCTGATCGCCAATAACCCGCACGTGTTTGAAAAAAGGCTGTTTTCCGAGCTGGGGTATGGCGAAGAGCTGAAGGTGGTGACCGCCAACAACGAGGATCACGAAGCCGAGCGCGTGGTGGGGGAACTGATCGCCCACCACTTCGTGAAAAAAACCAACTACGGCGACTATGCGATTCTCTACCGTGGCAACCACCAGTCGCGGGTGTTTGAAAAGATGCTGATGCAGAACCGCATCCCGTACAAGATTTCCGGCGGCACGTCGTTCTTCTCTCGCCCCGAGATCAAGGATCTGCTGGCCTACCTGCGCGTGCTGACCAACCCGGACGACGACAGCGCCTTCCTGCGCATCGTCAATACCCCCAAGCGCGAGATCGGTCCGGCGACGCTGCAGAAGCTCGGCGAATGGGCCAACCAGCGCAACAAGAGTTTATTCCACGCCAGTTTCGATCTGGGGCTGAGCCAGCACTTGACCGGGCGCGGGCTGGAATCGCTCCAGCGCTTCACCCACTGGCTGGGCGGCATCGCCCAACAGGCGGAGCGTGAGCCGGTGGCGGCGGTGCGCGATCTGATCCGCGGCGTGGATTATGAAAGCTGGCTGTTTGAAACCTCGACCAGCCCGAAGGCCGCCGAAATGCGGATGAAGAACGTCAATACGCTGTTCGGTTGGATGACGGAGATGCTGGAAGGCAACGATTTGGACGAGCCGATGACGCTGACCCAGGTCGTGACGCGCTTCACCCTGCGCGACATGATGGAGCGCGGTGAAAGCGAAGAGGAGCTGGATCAGGTGCAGCTGATGACGCTGCACGCTTCCAAAGGGTTGGAGTTCCCCTACGTGTTCCTGGTGGGCATGGAAGAGGGGCTGCTGCCGCACCAGAGCAGCATCGACGAAGACAATGTCGATGAAGAGCGGCGTCTGGCCTATGTGGGGATCACCCGCGCGCAAAAAGAGCTGATCTTCACCCTGTGCCGCGAACGCCGTCAGTACGGTGAGTTGGTGCGGCCGGAGCCGAGCCGATTCCTGCTGGAGCTGCCGCAGGACGATTTGGCGTGGGAAACCGAGCGCAAAGTGGTGAGCCCGCAGGAGCGGATGCAGAAGGGGCAGAGCCATCTGGCCAATATCCGCGCCCAGCTGGCCAAGGCCAAAGGCGGGAATTAAAAAGAAAGGGCGCTCATCGCGCCCTTGCTATTTCAACGTTGTTCTTCCAATCGCAGCGTCCAGTGGACGTAGCTCTGCCAGTGGCTTTCCTGCTCCAGCGCCTCGGCGCGCAGCGGATGCTGCTCCAGCCAACCCGGCGGCAAGATCACCGTCAGTTCATCGTCCTGATTGGCGCGTAAACGCACCGCCGGCAGCGTGTCGTCGCGGCGGCGGCTGGCGAAGATGATCGCCAGGCGCAAAATGCGGCACAGACGCTGCGCGGTGCGCGGCGGCAGGGCGTTTTGCTGGTTCAACAGCGACAGGTCGAGGGTGTTGCTCTGGTTTTGCAGCAGGGTGGCCAGCAGTTTTTTCTGCGCGGGGGTAAAGCCGGGTAAGTCCAGGTGGCGGATCAGGTAGGCGGCGTGTTGCGGCGCCTGCTTGAAATCGACGCTGAGGCCGAGTTCGTGGATCAGGCTGGCGCTGTGCAACAGCTCGCGACATCGCGCATCCAACTGCCACTCGTTGGCGACCTGCTGCGAGAAGTTGGCGGCGAGCTGGCTGACGCGCTCGGCCTGCTCGGTGTCGATCAGGTAGCGACGCTGCAGGTTGCGGATGGTGCGGATGCGAATATCCTGCTCCACCGGCAGATGCAGCATGCCGTAAACCAGGCCTTCACGCAGCGCCCCGCCGGCCAGCATCATGCTTTCGATGCCCAGCTCCTGGAAGATGGCCAGCAGAATGGACAGGCCGCTCGGGAAGACCAGCGCGCGTTCCAGCGTCAACCCTTCGATCTCCAGCTCTTCCAGCTTGCCGCACTGAATGGCCCGCTGTTTCAATTGGCGCAGCTTGGGCAGGGTGATGCGTTCATCCATGCCTTGCGCCACCATGATTTCCTGCAGCGCTTGCACGGTGCCGGAAGCGCCGACGCAGATTTGCCAACCTTGCTGGCGCAGCTGCGGCGCGATCGGCCGCACCATTTCGCGCGCGGCCTGTTCGGCGCGCTCGAAGTTTTCTTGCCCGAGGTTGCGATCGCTGAAGTAGCGCTCCAGCCAGGTGACGCAGCCCATCGACAGGCTGTACAGCTGCGATGCCTGTGCGCCGGTGCCGGTGACCAGTTCGGTGCTGCCGCCGCCGATATCGACGACCAGCCGCCGATCCGGCCCGCCGGTGGTGTGCGCGACGCCATGATAAATCAGCCGCGCTTCTTCTTCGCCGCTGATGACCTGCACCGGGCAGCCGAGGATTTGCTCGGCGGCCTGCAGGAACTCATCGGCGTTGGACGCCAGGCGCAAGGTGGCGGTGGCGACGACGCGGATCTGCTCGCGCGGGATGTCCTGCAGGCGTTCGGAGAACAGCCGCAGGCACTGCCAGCCGCGTTGCATGGCCTCATGCGACAGGTGATTGTGCTGATCCAGCCCGGCCGCCAGGCGCACCTTGCGCTTTATCCGCGCCAGAGTCTGAATGCTGCCGGCCACCTCGCGCACCACCAACATATGGAAGCTGTTGGAGCCGAGATCGATGGCAGCATAAAGCGTGCTGGAGCTGAGCATGGCGATCAGCTCGAGCGTTTACGGTTGCTGCGCGGCGCGCCGCCGCGACGTGGCGCGGAGTTGCGACGTGGGCCGTTGCCGCCGCGCGGACGCGACAGGCGCTTCGGTGCCGGCAGATCGGTCAGCAGCGCATCGCTGTTGTACTTGCTCACCGGAATGCTGTGATCGATATAGGTCTCGATCGCCGGCAGGTTGAGCGCGTACTCTTCACAAGCCAGGCTGATGGAGTGGCCGCTGGCGCCTGCTCGGCCGGTACGGCCGATGCGGTGCACGTAGTCTTCGCAGTCGTCAGGCAGATCGTAGTTGAAGACGTGCGTGACGGCGGGAATGTGCAGACCGCGCGCGGCGACGTCGGTGGCGACCAGGATATCCAGATTGCCCTTGGTGAAGTCGTCGAGGATGCGCAGGCGTTTTTTCTGCGCCACGTCGCCGGTCAGCAGGCCGACGCGGTGACCGTCGGCGGCCAGGTGGCCCCAGATGTCTTCGCAGCGGTGCTTGGTGTTGGCGAAGATGATGGCGCGATCCGGCCACTCTTCTTCGATCAGCGTCTGCAGCAGACGCATTTTTTCTTCGTTGGACGGGTAGAACAGCTCTTCTTTAATGCGGTGGCCGGTTTTCTGTTCCGGTTCCACTTCAACATATTCGGCGTTGTTCATCTGCTCGAAGGCCAGTTCGCGTACGCGATAGGACAGCGTGGCGGAGAACAGCATGTTCAGGCGTTGATCGGCCGCAGGCATGCGGCGGAACAGCCAGCGGATGTCTTTGATAAAGCCGAGATCGTACATGCGATCGGCCTCATCCAGCACGACGACCTGCATCGCGCCGAGATCGACATAGTTCTGCTTGGTGTAATCGATTAAACGGCCGGTGGTGCCAATCAGAATGTCCACGCCGCTTTCCAGCACTTTCAGCTGTTTGTCGTAGCCGTCGCCGCCGTAGGCCAGGCCCAGCTTCAGGCCGGTGCTCTGGGAGAGGGCTTCCGCATCGGAGTGGATTTGCACCGCCAGTTCACGCGTAGGCGCCATGATCAAGGCGCGCGGCTGATTGGTCTGGCGATCCTGTTTCGCCGGGTGGGTCAGCAAATAGTGAAAAGTAGACGCCAAAAACGCCAGCGTCTTTCCGGTACCGGTTTGCGCCTGACCTGCAACGTCACGCCCGGAGAGCGTGAGCGGCAATGCTAACGCCTGGATGGGCGTGCAATTGTGAAACCCTTTTTTCTCAAGGGCTTCAAGGACTAACGGGTGCAGGGCGAAGTCGGAAAACTTCTGTTCGGTCAAGTGTGTTTTGCTCATAGTGTGGTAGAATATCAGCTAACTATTGCTTTACGAAAGCACATCCGTTGAAATAAACGCGGTGCAATAAAATCACCTTGAGTTGGTTAATGCTACACCAACAAGGTAGACATAATCCTGTGGAGTAGAACATGAGCGATAAAATTATTCACCTGACTGACAGCAGCTTCGAAGCTGACGTGCTGAAAGCGGAAGGGCCGATCCTGGTCGATTTCTGGGCTGAATGGTGTGGGCCGTGCAAGATGATTGCTCCGATTCTGGATGAGATTGCCGAAGAGTTCGAAGGCAAACTGACCATCACCAAGCTGAATATCGATCAGAACCCGGCTACCGCGCCTAAGTACGGTATCCGTGGCATCCCTACGCTGTTGCTGTTCAAGAACGGTGAAGTGGCCGCGACCAAGGTTGGCGCGTTGTCCAAAGGTCAGCTCAAAGATTTCCTGAACGCGAATCTGTAATCGGGCGGGAAGCCCAGTATCAGGCGCCTGGCGGTGATGTTCAATTCACCGCTAGACGCCTGCCAAGAAGCGTGTTAAGTTTAACCACACTGCATATAGAACTTGCCCGAAGTTTTAAATCTAAAGAGTTTGAATCTAAAGCTATACTCTGTGTCGAACCACCGGCGTTGAAAGTAAACTGAACTCAACCCGTGTTTTGGCAATCAAACGGTTTTGCAAAAATCATTTTTAAGGTACCTTCGATCTTCAACCGTCAATGCGTGCGCCCGATGTAAGCCATTTCTTACCGCGACGGCTCTGCGCCCGGTGATCGAACGTCCAGTAAACAGGCACGCATCTCGCTGCCATACCATTCACGATACAAGTTCGAGACATACCCCGAGTTTAAGAACCCACCACTATGAATCTTACCGAATTAAAGAATACGCCGGTTTCTGAGCTGATTACTCTCGGCGAAAATATGGGGCTGGAAAACCTTGCCCGCATGCGCAAGCAGGACATCATCTTCTCCATTCTGAAGCAACATGCGAAAAGCGGAGAAGATATCTTCGGCGACGGCGTGCTCGAGATATTGCAGGATGGATTCGGTTTCCTCCGCTCTGGAGACAGTTCCTACCTCGCCGGTCCCGACGACATCTACGTATCCCCTAGCCAAATCCGCCGCTTCAACCTCCGCACAGGTGACACCATTTCCGGTAAGATTCGTCCGCCAAAAGAAGGCGAGCGCTATTTTGCCCTGCTGAAAGTCAACGAAGTCAACTACGACAAGCCGGAAAACGCCCGCAGCAAGATCCTGTTCGAGAACTTGACGCCGCTGCACGCCAATTCCCGTCTGCGGATGGAACGCGGCAACGGCTCGACCGAAGACTTGACGGCGCGCGTACTGGATCTGGCGGCGCCAATTGGCCGCGGCCAGCGTGGCCTGATCGTGGCACCGCCGAAAGCCGGTAAAACCATGCTGCTGCAGAACATCGCGCAGAGCATCGCCTACAATCACCCAGACTGCGTGCTGATGGTGCTGCTGATCGACGAACGTCCGGAAGAAGTGACCGAGATGCAGCGCCTGGTGAAAGGCGAAGTGATCGCATCGACCTTCGACGAGCCGGCTTCGCGTCACGTGCAAGTGGCCGAAATGGTGATCGAGAAGGCCAAGCGCCTGGTTGAGCACAAGAAAGACGTGATCATTCTGCTCGACTCCATCACCCGTCTGGCGCGCGCCTACAACACCGTGGTGCCGGCCTCGGGCAAGGTGCTGACCGGTGGTGTGGACGCCAACGCCCTGCATCGTCCGAAGCGCTTCTTCGGTGCGGCGCGTAACGTGGAAGAGGGCGGCAGCCTGACCATTATCGCGACCGCGCTGGTTGATACCGGTTCGAAGATGGACGAAGTGATCTACGAAGAATTTAAAGGTACCGGCAACATGGAATTGCACTTGGCGCGTAAAATCGCTGAGAAACGCGTATTCCCGGCTATCGATTACAACCGCTCCGGTACCCGTAAAGAAGAGCTGCTCACCACCTCTGAAGAGCTGCAAAAAATGTGGATCCTGCGCAAAATTATTCATCCGATGGGTGAAATCGACGCGATGGAGTTCCTCATTAATAAGTTGGCGATGACTAAAACCAACGATGAATTCTTCGATATGATGAAACGCTCATAATTCGTTAAAAAATTCGCTGAACGCCACGCCTAGTCGTGGCGTTTTTCGCTTTTGGCGGATACGATAAGTAGCAGTAATGGAAAAGTAAGTTGTTTCCTCGACTTATTGAGAATTCATCTTGTTTGTCGGTCGGTTTCGCGCCGGTCGGCTTTGCTGCTGTCATTTTGTCAGTCGATGCGAAGAAAATAGGCATGAATCACCGTTGTCATAGGAAATGACCGAAAGGTAGCGGGGGCCAATGGCACAAGCCTTAGCCCGTGGTAAGCTGCCTTATCTTCTACAGAGATCTGTTAACTGTGAACTTACTCACTATGAGTACTGAAATTCTATTTGTTTTCCTGTTTTCTTTGGCTTTTCTCTTTGTTGCCCGCAAGGCGGCAAAACGTATTGGTCTGGTAGATAAACCCAATTATCGCAAACGCCATCAGGGGCTGATTCCTCTGGTCGGCGGTATTTCCGTTTATGCCGGGTTGTGCTTCGCGTTTTGGATCTCTGAACAACCCATCGCACACGCCAAGCTTTATCTCACCTGCGCCGGTATTCTGGTGTTTGTGGGGGCGCTCGACGATCGTTTCGATATCAGCGTTAAAATTCGCGCCCTGGTGCAGGCGCTGGTCGGCATCGCCATGATGGTGTTCGCCGGTCTGTATCTGCGCAGCTTCGGCCATGTGCTGGGTGACTGGGAGATGCTGCTGGGGCCGTTCGGCTATCTGGTGACGCTGTTCGCGGTATGGGCGGCGATCAACGCTTTCAATATGGTCGACGGCATCGATGGTCTGCTGGGCGGTTTGTCGTGCGTCTCCTTCGGGGCGCTGGGCCTGCTGCTGTACCTGAGCGGCCATCATGAGCTGGCGTTCTGGTGCTTTGCGATGATCGCCACTATCGTTCCCTATATTTTGCTCAATCTCGGCATCCTCGGCCGCCGTTATAAGGTGTTTATGGGGGATGCCGGCAGCACCCTGATCGGCTTTACCGCCATTTGGCTGCTGCTGCAAAGTTCACAGGGAAAGGCGCACTCGATCAACCCGGTGACCGCGCTGTGGATCATCGCTATTCCGCTGATGGACATGATAGCAATCATGTATCGTCGTTTACGCAAGGGGATGAGCCCCTTCTCTCCCGATCGTCAACATATTCACCACCTGATCATGCGCGCCGGCTTTACGCCGCGGCAGGCTTTCGTGCTGATCACCCTGGCGGCCGCGTTGCTGGCTGCGGTGGGCGTGATCGGCGAACGCCTGACTTTTATCCCTGAGTGGGTTATGTTGGCATTATTCTTGCTTGCCTTCTTCCTGTACGGTTACTGCATCAAGCGCGCCTGGCGGGTTGCGCGGTACATTAAGCGTATCAAGCGCCGGCTGCGGCGTTCGGGCGATAACAAGCAAGTACCTTAACCAGAGACCAGAGGCTTTTTGGCTGTGATGAATCCAGAAACAACGTCTGACAAGCATACCCCGGCGGTGGATAACGAACTCGATATCCGCGGCCTGTGCTGCACCCTGTGGCGCGGCAAACCGTGGATTATCGGCATTGCGGTGCTGTTCGCGGCGGTCGCGCTGATCGTTTCTTACCTGGTTAAGCAAGAGTGGAGCGCCACCGCGATCACCGACAGGCCGACGGTGAATGCGCTGGGCGGTTATTACTCCCAGCAGCAGTTCCTGCGCAATCTGGATGTGCGCACGCTGCCGGCGGCGGCGGCCGGCGATCAGCCGAGCATCGCGGATGAAGCGTACAATGAATTCATCATGCAGCTGGCGGCTTACGACACGCGTCGCGATTTCTGGCTGCAGAGCGATTACTACAAACAGCGTCAGGAAGGGGATGCCCGTGCCGATGCGGCATTGCTCGACGAGCTGATCAATAACATCCTGTTTACGCCGCGCGACGACAAAAAAGTCCCGAACGACGGCGTGAAGCTGACGGCGGAAACCGCCGCGGACGCCAACCGCCTGCTGCGACAATACGTGGCCTTCGCCAGCCACCGCGCAGCCCTGCACCTGAACGAAGAGATCCAGGGCGCGTGGGCCGCTCGCACCACCTCGATGAAGGCACAGGTCAAGCGTCAGGAAGCGGTCGCGGAGTCGGTTTACAAGCGCGAGCTGAACACCACGCAACAGGCGTTGAAAATTGCCGAGAGCCAGGGGATCAGCCGTACGCAAACCGACACTCCGGCCGAACAGTTGCCGGATTCGGATCTGTTCTTGCTGGGCCGGCCAATGCTGCAGGCGCGTCTGGAAGGCCTGCAGGCCTCCGGCCCGACCTACGATCTGGATTACGATCAGAACCGCGCAATGCTGGCGACGCTGAACGTTGGCCCGACGTTGGATGAGAAGTTCCAGACCTATCGCTATTTGCGCACGCCGGAAGAGCCGGTAAAACGCGACAGCCCACGCCGGGTCTTCTGGCTGATTTTGTGGGGCGCGATGGGCGCGTTGGTTGGCGCCGGTGTGGCCTTGGCGCGTCGGCAGCCGAAGTAACCATAGATTTAACTTACCGATGGGCGCTTAGTGCGCTCGGTTCGCAGGTACGCCTGCGCTTAACTGACCAAAAAGAGATTCTCTGTGAAAGTGTTGACTGTTTTCGGCACCAGACCTGAAGCCATTAAAATGGCGCCGCTGGTACATGCTTTGGCTCAGGATGAGGCCTTTGACGCAAAGGTCTGTGTAACGGCGCAGCATCGTGAGATGCTGGATCAAGTATTGCGGTTGTTTGAGATTACGCCGGATTACGACCTGAACATCATGAAACCTGGCCAGGGGCTAACGGAAATCACCTGTCGCATCCTGGAAGGGCTGAAAGGGGTGTTGGAAGAGTTCAAACCTGATGTGGTGCTGGTGCACGGCGATACCACCACCACGCTGGCGACCAGCCTGGCGGCGTTCTATCAGCGAATTCCTGTCGGGCATGTGGAAGCCGGATTGCGTACTGGCGATCTGTACTCCCCTTGGCCTGAAGAAGCCAACCGAACTCTGACGGGGCATTTGGCGAAATTCCATTTTGCGCCGACCGAAAATTCACGTCAAAACCTGCTGCGCGAAACACTGCCGGATAATCAGATTTTCGTGACCGGCAATACGGTAATCGACGCGCTGTTTTGGGTGCGCGATCGGGTGATGAGCGATGCCGCTCTGCAGGCTAGCCTGGCGCAGCGTTACCCGTTCCTCGACGCCGACAAAAAACTGATTCTGGTCACCGGCCATCGCCGGGAAAGTTTCGGCGGCGGTTTTGAGCGGATCTGCAGCGCGTTGGCTCAAATAGCCCGCAACCACCCGGAGGCGCAGGTAGTATATCCGGTGCACCTGAACCCGAATGTCAGCGAGCCGGTCAACCGTATTCTGAAAGGTATCGATAACATCATGTTGATCGAACCGCAGGATTATCTGCCGTTTATTTATCTGATGACCAAAGCGCACCTGATCCTGACCGATTCCGGCGGCATTCAGGAAGAGGCGCCCTCGTTAGGCAAGCCGGTGCTGGTGATGCGCGATACCACCGAGCGTCCGGAGGCGGTGGATGCGGGAACGGTGCGTCTGGTTGGGACCGATGTGACCAAAATCGTTGATACGGTAACTCGGTTGTTGACGGACGAAAGCGAATATCAAGCGATGAGCCGGGCGCATAACCCATACGGTGACGGACATGCCTGCCAGCGTATCCTCGAAGCCTTAAAGAATCATCAGGTGACACTATGAGCTTTGACACTATTTCTGTCATTGGTCTGGGTTATATCGGCTTGCCAACGGCGGCGGCGTTTGCCTCACGCAAGAAAAAAGTGGTGGGCGTTGATGTAAACCAACATGCGGTAGATACCATTAACCGTGGCGCGATCCACATCGTCGAACCGGATCTGGATAAAGTGGTCAAGGACGCCGTTGAGGGCGGTTATCTGCGGGCGGTGACCAAACCTCAGCCGGCCGATGCGTTTCTGATCGCGGTGCCCACGCCGTTCAAGGGCGATCATGAACCCGACCTGAGCTATGTCGAGACAGCGGCGAAGTCGCTGGCGCCGGTGCTGAAAAAAGGCGATCTGGTGATCCTTGAGTCCACTTCGCCGGTGGGCGCCACTGAGCAGGTGGCGGAATGGTTGGCTGAAACGCGCAGCGATCTCAGCTTCCCGCAGCAAGCGGGCGAAGCGGCGGACGTGAATATTGCCTACTGCCCGGAACGCGTGTTGCCGGGGCAGGTGATGGTGGAGCTGATTAAAAACGACCGTGTGATCGGCGGTATGACGCCGAAGTGCTCGGCGCGCGCCAGTGCGCTATACAAGATTTTTCTCGAGGGTGAATGCGTACTGACTAATGCGCGAACCGCCGAGATGTGCAAGCTGACGGAAAACAGCTTCCGTGATGTGAACATTGCCTTCGCCAACGAGCTGTCGTTGATTTGCGCCGAGCAGGGGATCAACGTCTGGGAACTGATTCGTTTGGCGAACCGTCATCCGCGAGTGAATATTCTGCAGCCTGGCCCGGGCGTCGGCGGCCACTGCATCGCCGTCGACCCGTGGTTTATCGTGGCGCAGAATCCGCAGCAGGCGCGTCTGATCCACACCGCGCGCCTGGTAAACGACGGTAAACCGCTGTGGGTAGTCGACCGGGTGAAAGCGGCGGTGGCCGATTGCCTGGCCGCGACTAACAAGCGCGCGTCCGAGGTGAAAATCGCCTGCTTCGGCCTGGCGTTCAAACCCAATATCGACGATCTGCGTGAAAGCCCGGCGGTGGAAGTTGCCCATTTGATTGCTGATTGGCATTCGGGGGAAACGCTAGTCGTGGAACCTAACGTCGAACACCTGCCGGCATCGTTGGTGGGTCATGTGGCGTTGAAAACGATCGCTGAGGCGTTGCAGCAGGCCGATGTGATCGTGATGTTGGTCGATCATCAGCAGTTCAAGGCCATCCGGCCGGAAGAGATCAAGCAAAGCTGGGTGGTGGATACCAAAGGAGTTTGGCGTTGAAGCGTATCTTAGTCACCGGTGGCGCCGGATTTATTGGTTCTGCGGTCGTGCGACATATCATCGAGGCCACCGGCGACAGCGTAGTGGTGGTGGATAAGCTGACCTATGCCGGTAACCTGGAGTCGCTGGCGGTAGTGGCCGACAGCGATCGTTATGCCTTCGAGCAGATCGACATCTGCGATCGCGTCGGGTTGGATCGGGTGTTTGCCCGCTATCAGCCGGATGTGGTGATGCACCTGGCGGCGGAAAGTCACGTCGATCGCTCTATCGACGGCCCGGCGGCGTTTATCGAGACCAACGTGGTCGGCACTTACACCCTGCTGGAAGCGGCGCGCCACTATTGGCAGCCGTTGGCGGCGGAGAAGAAGCAGGCTTTCCGCTTCCATCATATCTCCACCGACGAAGTGTACGGCGATCTGCATGGCATTGACGATCTGTTCACCGAAACCACGCCCTATGCGCCGAGCAGCCCGTATTCCGCTTCCAAGGCGTCGAGCGATCATCTGGTGCGCGCCTGGCTGCGCACCTATGGTTTGCCGACCCTCGTCACCAACTGTTCGAACAACTACGGCCCTTATCACTTCCCGGAGAAGCTGATCCCGCTGGTTATCCTGAATGCCGTCGCTGGTAAACCGCTGCCGGTATATGGCAACGGCGCGCAGGTGCGCGACTGGCTGTATGTCGAGGATCACGCGCGCGCGCTCTATCAGGTGGTGACCGAAGGCGTGGTGGGCGAAACTTACAATATCGGCGGCCATAACGAGCGCAAGAATATCGAAGTGGTGCAGACCATCTGTGACCTGCTGGAAGAACTGGCGCCGAACAAACCGCAGGGCGTGGCGCACTACCGCGATCTGATCACTTACGTCAAGGATCGTCCGGGCCACGATATGCGTTACGCCATCGACGCTGGCAAGATCGACCGTGAGTTGGGGTGGCGGCCGCAGGAAACGTTCGAAAGCGGCATTCGCAAAACCGTGGTTTGGTACCTGAATAACGAAGTCTGGTGGCGCCGGGTGCAAGACGGTTCTTATGCCGGCGAGCGTTTGGGGCTGTCCGATTGAATGTAGCGCAGTGCTGTCCTTATAAGGCGCTGCGGATTTGGGAGCTAGTATGAAAGGTATTATTCTGGCCGGCGGTTCCGGCACGCGTTTGCATCCGATCACGCGCGGCGTGTCCAAACAGCTGTTGCCGATCTATGACAAACCGATGATTTATTATCCGATGTCGGTGCTGATGTTGGCGGGGATTCGCGACATTTTAATCATCTCGACCCCAGCGGATTTGCCGTCCTTCGAACGTTTGCTGGGTAATGGCGAACAGTTTGGCGTCAATCTCAGCTACGCCGCGCAACCTAAGCCGGAAGGCCTGGCCCAGGCGTTCCTGATCGGCGAGGAGTTCATCAACGGCGATTCTTGCTGCCTGGTGTTGGGAGATAACATCTTCTTCGGCCAGTCTTTCAGTCCGAAATTAAAAACCGTCGCGGCTCGTACCGAGGGCGCCACCGTGTTCGGTTATCAGGTCATGGATTCTGAGCGCTTTGGCGTTGTGGAGTTTGACGACAATTTCCGCGCGCTGTCGATCGAAGAAAAACCGAAAAAACCGAAATCCGATTGGGCGGTAACCGGCTTGTATTTCTACGATAGCCAGGTGGTGGAGTTTGCCAAGCAGGTGAAGCCTTCCGAGCGCGGCGAGCTGGAAATTACCAGCATCAACCAGATGTATCTGGAGCGCGGTGATCTGACTGTCGAGCTGCTGGGGCGCGGTTTTGCCTGGTTGGACACCGGGACTCACGACAGCCTGCTGGAAGCCAGTAGCTTCGTGCAGACGGTCGAGAAACGTCAGGGATTTAAAATCGCCTGTCTGGAAGAGATCGCCTGGCGCAACGGTTGGCTGGATGATGAGGGCGTCAAACGTGCCGCCCACTCCTTGTCCAAAACCGGCTATGGCAAGTATTTGCTGGATTTGCTGCATGTGCGTCCACGCCATTATTGAGCCTTTGTCATGGGAAAGTGAGTTTTTCGCGCTGGACAGCGCGAAACTCATCTTCTCCTCCTCAGCCCCGGTTCTGGCTGAGGCCGACTTGGCGGCTTATGCCCTGGTGCAGGCCAAAATCTCCGCGCAGCAACTGGCCTTGGCGGATGGCTTGGCCGATTTCGGCTTCCGCCTGGTTGAGGGCGAGGTCGATCTGGTTTTGGCGCTTGATAACAGGTCGATACTTGAATTTGGTGACCGCGTACAGGCGATACGCTTTGCGACCGAGGCCGATATCCCCGCATTGCGTAGCGCGGCGGCTCAGGTGTTCGCCGCCAGCCGCTTTCGTGCGCCCTGGTATCAACCTGATGACAGCGGCCGGTTTTATGCTTTGTGGATCGAAAAGGCCGTTTTGGGCACCTTCGATCATCAGTGCCTGTTGGCGCTGGACGAACAGGGGCACCCAGAAGGATTCGTCAGCCTGCGCAATTTGGGCGAACGGGAAACACGCATCGGCCTGTTGGCAGCTTTCCCCGGCGCATCCGGCCGGGGGATTGGTTCCAGGCTGATGGCGGCGGCGCTCGCCGAATCCCGGCGTCAGGGGATGCAGCACCTGCGGGTCGCGACCCAGATAGGCAATATCGCCGCATTACGACTCTATCAACGACAGGGTGCCGTGATTGAAAGCACCGCGTACTGGTTATACAGAGGTAGACATGATTCCATTTAACGCACCACCGGTTGTTGGCACTGAACTGGAATATATGCAGGCTGCCATGGGCAGCGGCAAGTTGTGCGGCGACGGCGGTTTTACCCGTCGCTGCCAGCAGTGGATGGAACAGCATTTCGGCAGCGCGAAAGTGCTGTTGACGCCTTCCTGCACCGCGTCGTTGGAAATGGCCGCCATCCTGCTGGATATTCAGCCGGGCGACGAAGTGATCATGCCGAGCTTTACCTTCGTTTCAACCGCCAACGCCTTTGTGCTGCGCGGCGCCAAAGTGGTGTTCGTCGATCTGCGTCCGGACACCATGAACATCGACGAAACCAAAATCGAAGCGGCGATTACCGATAAAACCCGCGCGATCGTGCCGGTACACTACGCCGGCGTCGCCTGCGAGATGGATACCATCATGGCGCTGGCGAAGAAATATAACCTGTTCGTGGTGGAAGACGCCGCGCAGGGCGTGATGTCGACCTATAAAGGCAAGGCATTGGGCACCATCGGCCATATCGGCTGCTTCAGCTTCCATGAAACCAAAAACTATACCGCCGGCGGCGAAGGCGGTGCGACGCTGGTGAACGATCCGGCCCTGATCGATCGGGCGGAAGTCATCCGCGAGAAAGGCACCAACCGCAGCCAGTTCTTCCGTGGCCAGGTCGACAAATATACCTGGCGCGACATCGGCTCCAGCTACTTGATGTCTGACCTGCAGGCCGCCTACCTGTGGGGTCAGCTGGAAGTGGCGGAGCGCATCAACCAGCGCCGCCTGTCGCTGTGGCAGAAGTACTACGACAGTTTCCTGCCGTTGGTTCGGTCAGGCCGTATCGAGTTGCCGAGCATTCCGGCGGACTGCGTGCATAACGCGCACATGTTCTATATCAAGCTGCGCGATATCGAAGAGCGCACGGCCTTTATCGACTACCTGAAGGAAGCCGAAATCATGGCCGTGTTCCACTATATCCCGCTGCATGACTGCCCGGCCGGCGAACAGTTTGGCCGCTTTGCCGGCGAAGACCGTTACACCACGCAGGAAAGTGCGCGTCTGGTGCGCTTGCCGCTGTTCTACAATATGTCCGATGTCAATCAGCGTACGGTAATCAATACCATTCTGAGCTTCTTCGCCTGATATGTCGTTGGCAAAAGCATCGATATGGACCGCCGGCTCTACGCTGATCAAAATTGGCGTGGGGCTATTGGTGGTGAAATTGCTGGCGGTGGCGTTTGGCCCCAGCGGCGTGGGGCAGGCGGGTAACTTTCGCCAGTTGATCACCGTGCTGGGCGTGCTGTCCGGCGCGGGCATTTTTAACGGCATCACCAAATACGTGGCGGAGTACCACCAGGACTCGCAGCGTCTGCGTCTGGCGGTCGGCACCGCGTCGAGCATTGTGCTGGGCTTTTCGACCTTGCTGGCGCTGGTGTTTTTGTTCGCCGCCGAGCCGATCAGCATCGGGCTGTTCGGGCATGCCGATTACGTCGGCGTGGTGCGCGCCGTCGCCTTCATTCAGATGGGCATCGCCTACGCCAACCTGTTCATGGCGGTGCTGAAAGGCTATCGCGACGCGATGGGCAACGCGCTGGCGGTGATCGGCGGCAGCCTGATCGGCGTGGTGGCTTATTATCTGTGCTTCAAGCTGGGCGGCTATGAAGGCGCGCTGGCAGGGCTGGCGTTGGTGCCGGCGTTGGTGGTGCTGCCGGCCGGGCTGATGCTGTGGCGGCGCAAAACGTTGCCGCTGCGCTACCTGGCTCCGCGCTGGGACAAAGGGATGGCCGGCAATCTCGGCAAATTCACCCTCATGGCGTTGATCACCTCGGTGACGCTGCCGGTGGCTTACGTGATGATGCGTAACCTGTTGGCCGCGCATTACGGTTGGGATGAAGTGGGGATCTGGCAAGGCGTCAGCAGCATTTCCGATGCCTATCTGCAGTTTATCACCGCCTCGTTTACCGTCTATCTGCTGCCGACGCTGTCGCGGTTGACGGACAAGGGCGCCATCTCGCGGGAGATCGTGCGCTCGCTGAAATTCGTGCTGCCGGCGGTAGCGGCGGCGAGCTTTACGGTGTGGTTGCTGCGTGATTTCGCCATCTGGCTGCTGTTCTCGGACAAGTTCGTCGCCATGCGCGATCTGTTTGCCTGGCAGCTGGTGGGCGACGTGCTGAAAGTCGGGGCCTATGTGTTCGGCTATTTGGTGATCGCCAAAGCGTCGCTGCGCTTTTATATCCTGACGGAAGTCAGCCAGTTTCTGCTGCTGACGCTGTTCTCGCACTGGCTGATCCCGCTGCGCGGCGCGCTGGGGGCGGCTCAGGCCTATATGGCAACCTACATCGTGTATTTCGCGCTCTGTAGCTGCGTGTTTCTTATTTATCGTAGACGAGTATGACCACACTGATTCACGTTCTGGGATCCGATATCCCGCATCATAACCAGACGGTGCTGCGCTTCTTCAACGACGTGCTGGCGCCGCGTTTGCCGGCTGAGCAGACGCGGCATTTTATGGTGGCGGCCAAGGATGTGGCGGCACTGGGGGATTTCCCCGCCCTGAACATTGAGCCTTACGCCGACAAGAAGAGCCTGGCGGCGGCGGTGATCGCCCGCGCCCAGGCCGATCGCGATGCGCGCTTCTTCCTGCACGGTCAGTTTAACCCGGGGCTGTGGCTGGCGCTGCTGAGCGGCAAGATCAAGGCGCATCAGGTCAGTTGGCATATTTGGGGTGCCGATCTGTACGAAGACGCCACCAGCTGGAAATTTCGGCTGTTTTACCTGCTGCGCCGCATTGCTCAGGGGCGAGTGGGGAACGTGTTCGCCACCCGCGGCGACGTGATCCACTATCAGCAGCGCCATGCGCGGGTGCCGGCCTCGTTGTTGTACTTCCCGACGCGGATGGATCCGGCGCTGACCGACGTTCACGTCGAGAAAAATCTGGCCGGGCCGATGACGATTCTGGTGGGCAACTCCGGCGATCGCAGCAACCGGCATATCGAAGCGCTGCAGGCGATACATCAGCAGTTCGGCGCTGACGTGCGCGTGATCCTGCCGATGGGCTATCCGGCCAATAACGACGCCTACATCGAGCAGGTGCGCGCCGCCGGGTTGCCGCTGTTCGGCGAGAAAAACCTGCAGCTGCTCACGCAGCAGGTGGCGTTTGAGGACTACCTCAACATCCTGCGCGCCTGCGATCTGGGTTATTTCATTTTCAATCGCCAGCAGGGGATAGGCACCCTGTGTCTGCTGATTCAGTTTGGCGTGCCTTTCGTGCTCAGCCGGCAGAACCCGTTCTGGCAGGATTTGGCGGAACAGCACCTGCCGGTGCTGTTCTACGGCGACTCGCTCGACGAGGCGGTGGTGCGCGAAGCGCAGCGTCAGCTGGCGGCGGTGGATAAGCAGACGATCGCCTTCTTTAATCCGAACTATGTCGATGGCTGGCAGCAAGCCCTGGCGCTGGCGGCGGGAGAGCACTCATGACGTTGGCGCAATTCGGCGGTCTGTTCGTCGTCTACCTGGTCAGCCTGACGTTTATTCTGACGCTGACCTACCAGGAGTTTCGGCGCGTGCGCTTTAACTTCAACGTCTTCTTCTCGCTGCTGTATTTGCTGACGTTTTATTTCGGCTTCCCGCTGACCTGTCTGCTGGTGTTTCAGTTTGACGTCGAGGTGGTGCCGGTGGAGTTTCTGCTGTACGCCTTGCTGTCGGCGACGGCGTTTTACGCCATCTATTACGTCACCTACAAGACCCGGCTGCGCAAGCGCCGCTCTCAGCCGCGCGCGGCGCTGTTCACCATGAACCGGGTGGAAACCCATATGACCTGGGTGCTGCTGGCGCTGGTGGCGATCGGGACCGTGGGTATCTTCTTCATGCAGAACGGCTTCCTGCTGTTCAAGCTCAATTCCTACAGCCAGATCTTCTCCAGCGACGTGTCCGGCGTGGCGCTCAAACGGTTCTTCTACTTCTTCATTCCGGCGATGCTGGTGGTCTATTTCCTGCGGCAGGATCTGCGCGCCTGGTTCTTGTTCCTGGTGGCGACGGTGGCGTTCGGCATTTTGACCTACGTCATCGTCGGCGGCACCCGCGCCAATATCATCATCGCCTTCGCGCTGTTCCTGTTTATCGGCATCGTGCGCGGCTGGATCACGCTGTGGATGTTGGCGGCGGCCGGCATATTCGGCGTGGTCGGCATGTTCTGGCTGGCGTTGAAGCGCTACAGCCTGGACGTCAGCGGCGCGGAAGCGTTTTATACCTTCCTCTATCTGACCCGAGACACTTTCTCGCCGTGGGAAAATCTGGCGCTGCTGCTGCAAAATTACGACAAGATCGATTTCCAGGGCCTGGCGCCGATCCTGCGTGATTTCTACGTCTTTATCCCAACGTGGCTATGGCCGGGCCGGCCGGACGTGGTGCTGAACTCGGCCAACTATTTTACCTGGGAAGTGCTGAACAACCACTCCGGGCTGGCGATATCCCCGACGCTGATCGGTTCGCTGGTGGTGATGGGCGGCGCGCTGTTCATCCCGCTCGGCGCGATTCTGGTGGGCATGATCATCAAGTGGTTCGACTGGCTGTATGAGTTGGGCAAAACCGAACCGAACCGCTATAAGGCGGCTATCCTGCAAGGATTCTGCTTCGGCGCGGTGTTCAACATGATCGTGTTGGCGCGCGAAGGGGTGGACTCATTCGTTTCGCGCGTGGTGTTCTTCTGCATTATTTTCGGCGCCTGTCTGGTGCTGGCGAAGTTGCTGTATTGGCTGTTCGATACCGCCGGGCTCATCAAGGCCAGAGTGACGCGCGCCCGCGCGCTGGCCTCTCCCCCAAGGGCGGACGGTCTTTTGTAAGGGTAATGACGACGATGGAAACAAAGATTTCGGTGCCGCAGTATGAGCTGCGCGGTTTCAGCCTGTGGGGCTTTCGCGATATGGCGCACTGCATGGACTTTCTGTTCGACGGCGGCCGAGTCAAACAGGGCACGTTGGTGGCCATGAATGCGGAAAAGATCCTGAAGGCGGAAGAGGACCCGGCGCTGCATGCGTTGCTGGATGAAGCGGAGTACAAGTACGCCGACGGCATCAGCATGGTGCGCTCGATTCGCCGCAAATACCCGGCGGCGGACGTTTCGCGCGTCGCGGGCGCCGATCTTTGGGAAGCCTTGATGCAGCGCGCCGGCCGTGAAGGCACGCCGGTCTTCCTGATCGGCGGCAAGCCGGAGGTGCTGGCGGAAACCGAACGGAAGCTGCGCAGCCAGTGGAACGTTAACCTGGTGGGCAGCCAGGACGGCTATTTCAAACCGGAGCAGCGAGAGGCGCTATTCGAGCGTATTCGCGCCAGCGGCGCCGCCATCGTGACGGTGGCGATGGGATCGCCGAAGCAGGAGATCCTGATGCGCGACTGCCGCAAGGTGCATCCGCAGGCGCTGTATATGGGCGTGGGCGGCACCTACGACGTGTTTACCGGCCATGTGAAGCGTGCGCCCAAGGTATGGCAGAAACTCGGTCTGGAGTGGCTTTACCGCCTGCTCAGCCAGCCCAGCCGCATCGGCCGGCAGCTGAAGCTGTTGAAGTTTGTCGGCTACTACTACAGCGGTAAAATGTAATCGCTTATCCGGGGGGGGAATGTGTCGGTTCGCCCCGGTCTGCTGTACCAATAATCTGCTTTTGCCTATTTCTCCCGCATATCTATAACCCCCAGCCCTAAACGTCGCCGCATTTATTCCATAAAGTTTTAAATTGCGGTTTGCTTATAGCGACGAAATGCGAAACGATACCGCCCGGAAATTATCCCTGGCCGCTGAAGCCTGATGCGACAGCGCTGAACGATGTTCTTCTCACGGTAACTTCGCTCCGACTACCCGTTGATGCCAACTCGAACGGCAGGGGATGATTTATTCTTTTAATAATGACAATAACGACCGGCAGCGGCCGGCAGGCAAACACAACCCGAGAAAAATTATTGAGGATTTATGGCACACAAAGAGAAACCGCAAGGGCTACACCGAGGCCTTGAGGCCCGACACATCGAGCTTATCGCTCTCGGGGGCACCATTGGTGTCGGCCTGTTTATGGGATCGGCCAGTACGCTGAAATGGGCCGGGCCGTCGGTACTGCTGGCTTACATCATCGCCGGGCTGTTCGTGTTCTTCATTATGCGTTCGATGGGGGAGATGCTGTTCCTCGAGCCGGTAGCCGGGTCGTTCGCCGTTTACGCGCATAAATACATGAATCCCTATTTCGGCTACCTGACTGCCTGGGGGTACTGGTTTATGTGGATCGCCGTCGGCATTTCCGAGATCACCGCCATCGGGGTGTATGTGCAGTTCTGGTTCCCGGAAATACCGCAGTGGGTCCCCGCGCTGATCGCCGTGGCGATGGTGGCGCTGGCCAACCTGGCGGCGGTGCGCCTGTACGGTGAACTGGAGTTCTGGTTCGCCATGATCAAGGTCACCACCATCATCGTGATGATTCTGGTGGGGCTGGGGGTGATCTTCTTCGGTTTCGGCAACGGCGGTGAACCTATCGGTTTCGCCAATCTGACGGCGCACGGCGGCTTCTTTGCCGGCGGCTGGAAGGGCTTCCTGTTTGCGCTGTGCATCGTGGTGGCGTCCTATCAGGGGGTTGAGCTGGTGGGCATTACCGCCGGGGAAGCCAAAAACCCGCAGGTGACGCTGAAACGTGCGATCAACAATATCCTGTGGCGCATCCTGATCTTCTATGTCGGCGCGATCTTCGTCATCGTGACCATCTTCCCTTGGAACGGCATCGGCACTACCGGCAGCCCGTTCGTGCTGACCTTCGCCAAGATCGGCATCGTCGCCGCTGCCGGCATCATCAACTTTGTGGTACTGACCGCCGCGCTTTCCGGTTGCAATAGCGGCATGTACAGCGGCGGCCGCATGCTGTACGCCCTGGCCAAGAATCGCCAACTGCCGGCGGCGCTGACCAAGCTTTCCGCCAGCGGCGTGCCGGTCAACTGCATCGCCGTCACCATTGGCTGCCTGTTGGTGGGCTCCGCGCTGAACTACATCATCCCTAATCCGGAGCAGGTGTTCGTCTATGTCTACAGCGCCAGCGTGTTGCCGGGCATGGTGCCGTGGTTCGTGGTGCTGATAAGCCAGCTCTATTTCCGCCGCGCGCACAAGGAAGCGATCAAAAACCACAGCTTTAAGTCGATCATGTTCCCGTATGTGAACTATCTGACCATCGCTTTTCTGGTTTGCGTGCTGGTCGGCATGGGAATCAACCCGGATACGCGAATTTCCCTGCTGGTCGGGGCGATTTTCTTAGCAGGCGTCAGCCTGTGCTACTTCGCTTTCGGCATGCATAAGAAACATCATCCGGCTGAAAATCGGGTAGAAACGCGGCAATAAACGGTGAAAAGGGGCTACGGAGTGCGCTTTCCTGCGCAGGAGTGAGCAAAGCGTAATCAAACGCAACATTTCTGCGAAAAAGCACTAGACAGGATTGGCGTAAATCCGTAGTATCCCCTCCCGCAACGGCGCTACGCGCCCGTAGCTCAGCTGGATAGAGCGCTGCCCTCCGGAGGCAGAGGTCTCAGGTTCGAATCCTGTCGGGCGCGCCATTAAGTTTGTGCGCAGGAGCTGCGGTGGTAATATTACCGCGTGAGTAAGAAGAAGTAGTAATGGTGGCTATAGCTCAGTTGGTAGAGCCCTGGATTGTGATTCCAGTTGTCGTGGGTTCGAGTCCCATTAGCCACCCCACTTCCTAAGCGAAGTGAAGATTTAGCAGTATTTTGTGACAGTGCGAAGGTGGCGGAATTGGTAGACGCGCTAGCTTCAGGTGTTAGTGTTCTTACGGACGTGAGGGTTCAAGTCCCTCTCTTCGCACCACGCAAAATATCTGATAAATATAAGATTTATATGGACAACGGTCTGATAAATCGGGTAGTATGAGCAACACAAATCGGCGAGTAGCGCAGCTTGGTAGCGCAACTGGTTTGGGACCAGTGGGTCGGAGGTTCGAATCCTCTCTCGCCGACCACTTTCAAAGAAACCGACGCAAGTCGGTTTTTTTACGCCTGCAGTTTATGAGGATGAGCACCTCCGCAGGAGGTTCGAGCCTCGCGAAGCGAAACAACGTTGCTTTAGCAACGGCCCGCTGGGCGTTACATCCTGGGGCGCGCGTCATCTTTCTCTCGCCGACCAGTTTCAAAGAAACCGACGTAAGTCGGTTTTTTTACGTCCGCCGTTTATGAGGGTAAGTCCTTCCCGCCGCGACGAAACGCATAGCGACCAACCCGTGCAGCATTGCACGGGTTTTTGCGTATCTGAACATTGGCATTTTGTCTCAACCGGCACGTGTGTAGGTTTTCAGCGACAATGTGGTTCGACGTTGTCGCCAGCTTGAGACACATAATTAATTGATTTTAAACATTAAAATTGGCTTTGGCTTAAGTCGTCGTTTTGCGGCGACAGCGCCAGATCGGCCGTGGGTAAAGAACGACAGGGGACGGCATGCTGAGAGAAAGTTAGGCGTAAATAAAAATTCAATATTTTCAATTAATTGAATGCTATTTTTTATAGAGACTTTCCTGGATCTGAAAGTTGGCACGCCAAGTGCAATACCTACAGCGTAGATGCTCATTCCATTTCTTATGTTCGCCTTAGGCTTCATAAACCCTGGGAATGACGCAGAGCCGATTTAGGGTGCCTATCGCCCACGAGAACGATGACTAACCCGTCATCACGCTCAGGGCAAAACGTTGAGTGAGGCACCGCCCCTGTTGTCCTAGACCTGATTGCTTCTTTATACACTTGCCATGCGGCAAGTGTTTTTTTTTGCGCTTCAGCAAGCTAACGGGCAAAAAAAAGCGTGGCACCGAGGCCACGCTTTCTCTGCCGGGCGGGCCGTTATTCGCCGCCGTTCTGTTTCAGCGTCAACATCAGTCCTTCACGCCGCATCTGCGCCGCTTCATCCGAACGATGCAGTTTCTCCAGCGTATCGGCCAGCCAGGCGTAATCGTAGGCGTCCGGACGCTGTTTCAGCGCTTCGCGGAAGGCGTCGGCCGCCTGCTGCCACTCGCCGTGCTTCATCAGCAACTGCCCCAGCGTGCTGTTCAACAGCGGCGTCGCGCCGTGCTGCTTCATCTGCTGACGCAGCGCTTTCTCAAGCTGCTCGGGGTTGCCGGACTTCAGCCGTGGCAGCAACAGCACCAGGCGCTCGTCATATTGGCGTTTCAGGCCGTCGAGCACAATCTCCTGCGCCAGTTCGTGGTCGTTGCATTCGATGAGGTGCTCCACCATCGCGATTTGCAGCGGCACTTCGTGACGCGTCTTGCGGCTCTGATCTTTCCACCAGCGTTTCAGGCCTTCGCTGCCTTCGTCCGCCATCGCCTGATTCATCAGCCCGATGTAAGCCTGTTGCTGCAACGCCTGCAGTTGCTCTTCGCTGTGCAGTTCGATTTTACGCATCGACGGCAGCACTTCCAGCAGCGACGCATAGGCGCCGGTGCGCAGATAGGCTTGTTCCGCCAGGCGCAACACTTCCGGATGGCGCGGCGCCTGGTTCAGCAGGCGATCGACGCCGTGGCGCGCGGCGTGGTTCTCGCCCTGCGCCAGCTGGATGCGAACCCGGGTGATATCCACCGGTAGCTGATCGGTATCGGCGGCTTCGGCGGCCCGCTCCAGATACTGATTGGTACGGAAGTCATCGCCGCGTTGCTGCGCAGCCTCGGCGGCCAGCAGATAGTTCACCACCGGTTGCTCAGCGTGATCGGCGTTGCGCGTCATCAGTTTTTCAACCTGCTTGTAGTCGCCCTCCGCCAGTTTGATCAGCGCGGCTTTGGTTTGCTGACGCGCGCGGGTGCGCTTGCGGCCGATAAACCAACCGCGCGTGCGGGCGCCGGTACGGAAGATGCGGCGCAGGATCCACTCGATCGCCAGCAGCACCACGAACAGCAGCACCAACATGATCACCAGGCCGGTGACGCTGGTTTCAATATTGTAGTTATCGGTCTGGATCAGCACATAGCCCTGATGCCCGGCCAACATCGGCCCGAGCACCACGCTGGCGATCACCACCAGGAACAGAAATAGCACGCGTAACATGGCTTAACCCTCCTGATGAGCGGCAGGGGACTGGGTCATCAGGTTGCGCACCCGGGTCTGCATCACTTTCTCGAGCAGCGGCTGGCTTTTCAGCTGATCCGGCACGTCCATCGAGATCGACTGTTGGCTCAGGCTGTCCAGCTCTTCAAGGAAGGCCTTGGTCGCCGGGTCGGTGGTGTCGAAATAGGCGCGCACCCAAGTGGAGACGGTTTCCAGCGACTGCTTGTAGGTCTCGTTCTGGTGACGCGGAATGGCCTGTGCGGCCACCAGCAGGCGCGAACGGATGTTTTCGCGCAGGTAGATGTCCTGATTCGGGGCCAGCAGCGGTTCGGCGCTGGTATCGCGACGGCGGATGGTGATGAAGTCGGCCATGAAATTGCGCCAGCTCTTGGCCAGGTTCTGCCGCCATTCGCCGATCGAGCCGGAGAGCTCGCTGCTGTTTTGATCCATCGGCGCTTCGTCGGTGTCGTTATCGGCCAGGCGCAGGTTATCCACCTGATTGGACAGCTGATTGACCTTGAGGATGATGCCGTCGTAATCGACCTGGGTCAGCGTAGAAAGCGTGCTGATGTCTTCGGTAATGGCGCGGCGCACGTCGAGCAGGCTCGGATCGTTCATGTCCGCCAGGCTGGCGTCGGCGCTTTTCAGCAGCGCGGCGGCGCTGGTCACGTCCTGATCGCTCCACAGCTTGCGGCCGGCCATTTTCACCAGGAAATCGGCCTGCGCCAGCAGCCAGGTTTTGGCGTCGCTGCCGGAGATGGTCGCCACTTTTTCCTGCAGCTCGCTCAGTTGGCGCGCCAGGTTCGCCTGCTCGCGATCGGCGGCGTCCAGGGTTTTACCCTGTTGTTGCAACAAGCCTTCCAGCGCATTTCTTTCCTGCTGCTGGCTCTGCTTCACGCCGTCAAGCTGCTGCTGCAGCGCCTGATTGGCGGCGATCAGCTGTTGTGCCTGCTTATGCGTATGGTAATAACCGCCCGCGCCGAGGGCGATGACCAGCACGATAGCGATCGCGCCGAGCACCGGGCCGGTGTTCTTGCCTTTGCGGCTGGCAGCGGCTGGCTGCTGGGAGCTCTCAACCGCGGTGGTGGGTTCTTCAACCGGGGCGGCTGGGGTATTTTGTTCCGTCATAGTGGCACATCCCATAGTCAGATTATTGTAGCGCGCGGATCAGCGCGTCATTATCGGCGTTGTCAGCTACCCGAATCGTACGCCAGCCCAATTCCCGGGCGAGGGTAGCCAGGCGTTCGCTCACTACTACCAGGCGGCAACGCAGCAGCCATGAAGAACGATAGTAATCAGGAACTAAAGTATAGAGCTGTTGTAACATTTCACCGCTGGTCACCACCAGCGTATCCACACCGGCGCGCTGCCAGTGGGCGCTTTGCTCGCTGCCGTCGTAGTGCACCGGGCTGCGTTGATAACATTCATAATAGCTGACGTCGGCGCCGCGCTCGCTCAGCGTCGACCCTAACAGTTCGCGGCCGCCGTTGCCGCGTAAAATCAGCGCGCGTTTGCCCGCCAATTTTTGCAGCGCCGGCAGCAACAGCAGCGTTTCGCTGATCTCGCGTTCGCGCGGGTATTCCACCGGCAAACTGCTGATGCGGTGCAGCGCCAGCCCGGTGGTGCGGCCGATGGCGTAATAAGCCAGGTGAGCGGGCCAGCTCAGCCCGGCGCGGCCGATAACCGAATCGGCATAACTCACCGAATGTTGCGACAGCACGAACACCAGATCGCCGGCGCTAAGCTGCTGCAACGCCTGCGGCAGCTTCGGCAGGTCGCCGCCCGGCGCGAAGTCGATCAGCGGTGCATGATAGGCAACCCGGCCGAGTGCGCGCAGCCGGCTCACTAACAGCTCCCCCGAAGGCGATGGGCGGGTTACCAGGATCGTCATGCCGGCGGATTTCCCTGATAAACCTCGCGCAGGATCTCGCGCGCGCCGCGCGCCAGCAACTCTTCCGCCAGCTCAATGCCCATCCGTTCGGCCTCGGCGGCCGGGCCGCGGCGTTCGCCGCGCACCATCTGGCTGCCGTCCGGCGCGCCGACCAGGGCGCGCAGCCACAGGCTGTCGCCATCCAGTTCGGCATAGCTGCCGATCGGCACCTGGCAGCCGCCTTCCAGGCGGGTATTCATCGCCCGCTCGGCGCGCACGCGGGTTTCGGTGGCCGCATGGTTCAGCGGCGCCAGCAGCGCGCGGGTGACGCTGTCGTCGAGACGGCATTCAATGCCGACTGCACCCTGGCCGACCGCCGGCAGGCACTCTTCGGCGCTCAGCGGGCTGCGGATGCGTTGCTCCAGGCCTAAACGCTTCAGGCCGGCCACCGCCAGGATAATCGCGTCGTAGTCGCCGTTGTCCAGCTTGGCCAGGCGAGTGCCGACGTTACCGCGCAGGTCACGCACGACAAGATCCGGGCGGCGTTCACGCAGCTGGCACTGACGGCGCAGGCTGGAGGTGCCGACCACGCTGCCCAGCGGCAGCTGATCGAGCGAGGCGAAACGATTGGAAACAAAAGCGTCGCGCGGATCTTCGCGTTCGCAAATGGTGGTCAAACCGAGCCCGGCAGGGAAATCGACCGGCACGTCTTTCATCGAATGCACGGCGATGTCGGCGCGGCCTTCCAGCAGCGCGAGCTCGAGTTCTTTAACAAACAGGCCTTTACCGCCGACTTTCGCCAACGGCGTATCCAGAATAACGTCGCCGCGGGTGACCATCGGCACCAACTCGACCTGCAGGCCGGGATGGCAGGCCATCAGACGTTGCTGCACATAATGTGCTTGCCAAAGTGCAAGCGGGCTTTGTCGGGTGGCAATTCGAATAATTTTGTCTAACATGCTTGTTACCGTTTTTATATTTCGCCATCCATCCTACCACTGAGAGTCAATACTGTCAGTGCAAGAAGCCGGAGGCGGAAAAAGGACAACGGAATCAAAGGGACGTGTGATGTGCTTTGGGGCAGTTAACACTGCGGGTAAATCGTTTAGGGAAGCGCTACAATAATTGTGAAGCGTTACCTCCTTTACGGTCAATCAGCAAGGTGTTAAATTGATCACGTTTCCAGCAATAAGTCGCCAAATATTCTTCTTACACTAACGGCGCTTATGGAATACGGGTTTTTTTCTAAACACCGGGATAATCAGGCGAGACGTCTTGTACCTCTACATCGAGACATTGAAGCAGAGACTGGATGCGATCAATCAGCTACGCGTCGATCGCGCCCTGGCGGCTATGAAGCCCGCGTTTCAACGGGTATACAGTCTGCTGCCCACCTTACTGCACCACCACCACCCGCTGATGCCGGGTTACCTGAACGGTAACGTTCCCCACGGCATTTGCCTCTACACGCCTGATGAAACTCAACAAGATTACCTGAACGATTTAGAAGACAAATGGGGTAGCCCGTTTGACAAACCGGCCAGCGGCGAGCTGCCGATCACCGGCGTCTATTCGATGGGCAGCACCTCGTCTATCGGCCAAAGCTGCAGCTCGGATCTCGACATCTGGGTCTGCCACCAGTCCTGGCTGGACAACGAAGAACGCACCCGCCTGCAGCAAAAATGCAGCCTGCTTGAGAAGTGGGCCGCGTCGATGGGGGTGGAAGTCAGCTTCTTCCTGATCGACGAAAACCGCTTCCGCCATAATGAAAGCGGCAGCCTGGGCGGCGAAGACTGCGGCTCGACGCAGCACATCCTGTTGCTGGACGAGTTCTACCGCACCGCGGTGCGCCTGGCCGGCAAACGCATCCTGTGGAACATGGTGCCGGGCGAAGAAGAAGCGCACTACGATGAATACGTGCTGTCGCTGTACGCGCAGGGCGCGCTGACGCCGAACGAGTGGCTGGATCTCGGCGGCCTGAGTTCGCTGTCGGCGGAAGAGTACTTCGGCGCCAGCCTGTGGCAGCTGTACAAGAGCATCGATTCGCCTTACAAGGCGGTGCTGAAAACACTGCTGCTGGAAGCCTATTCCTGGGAATACCCCAATACCCAACTGCTGGCGACGGACATCAAACATCGCCTGCACCAGGGCGAGATCGTCAGCTTCGGGCTCGACGCCTACTGCATGATGCTCGAGCGCGTCACCCGCTACCTGACCGACATCAACGACACCACCCGCCTCGATTTGGCCCGTCGCTGTTTCTACCTGAAAGTGTGTGAAAAGCTGTCGCTGGCCAAGGCCTGCGTCGGCTGGCGGCGCGAGATCCTCAGCCAATTGGTCAGCGAGTGGGGCTGGAGCGAAGAGCGTCTGGCGATGCTGGACAACCGCGCCAACTGGAAGATCGAGCGAGTGCGCGAAGCGCACAACGAACTGCTCGACGCGATGATGCAGAGCTACCGCAACCTGATCCGTTTCGCCCGCCGCAACAACCTCAGCGTCAGCGCCAGCCCGCAGGATATCGGCGTGCTGACCCGCAAACTGTATGCGGCGTTCGAAGCGCTGCCCGGCAAGGTGACGCTGGTGAACCCGCAGATCTCGCCGGACCTGTCGGAAAACGATTTAACCTTTATTCATGTGCCGGTTGGCCGCGCCAACCGCACCGGCTGGTACCTGTATAATCAGGCACCGGCTATGGATTCGATCGTCAGCCATCAGCCGCTGGAATATAACCGCTACCTGAACAAGCTGGTGGCCTGGGCCTATTTCAACGGCCTGCTGACGCCGCAGACCCGCCTGCACATCAAGAGCGGCAATCTGTGCGACACCGCCAAGCTGCAGGAGCTGGTGGCCGACGTTTCCCATCACTTCCCGCTGCGCCTGCCGGCACCGACGCCGAAAGCGTTGTACAGCCCGTGCGAGATTCGCCATCTGGCGATCATCGTCAATCTGGAAAACGATCCGACCGCCGCCTTCCGCAATCAGGTGGTGCACTTCGATTTCCGCAAGCTGGACGTGTTCAGCTTCGGCCAGCAGCAGCAGTGTTTGGTGGGCAGCATCGATCTGCTGTATCGCAACTCCTGGAACGAAGTGCGCACCCTGCATTTCAGCGGCGAGCAGTCGGTGCTGGAAGCATTGAAAACCATTCTCGGCAAAATGCACCAGGACGCCGCACCGCCGGAGTCGGTGGAAGTGTTCTGCTACAGTCAGCACCTGCGCGGCCTTATTCGCACCCGCATTCAGCAGCTGGTGTCTGAGTGCATCGAGCTGCGCCTGTCCAGCACCCGGCTGGAACCCGGCCGCTTCAAGGCGGTGCGCGTCGCCGGGCAAACCTGGGGGCTGTTCTTCGAGCGCCTGAGCGTGTCGGTGCAGAAGCTGGAGAACGCGGTGGAGTTTTACGGCGCCATCTCCAACAACAAGCTGCACGGCCTGTCTATCAAGGTGGAAACCGATCAGGTGCATCTGCCGCCGGTGGTGGACGGTTTCGCCAGCGAGGGGATCATCCAGTTCTTCTTCGAAGACACCTCAGACGACAAGGGCTTCAACATCTATATTCTGGATGAGTCGAATCGGGTAGAGGTGTATCACCACTGCGAGGGCAGCAAAGAGGAGCTGGTGCGCGACGTCAGCCGCTTCTATTCCTCGTCGCACGACCGCTTTACCTACGGCTCGAGCTTCATCAACTTCAACCTGCCGCAGTTCTATCAAATCGTGCAGCTCGACGGGCGCACGCAGGTGATCCCGTTCCGCAGCAACGTGCTGTCCAGCCTGTGCGTGACGGTGGCCGACGGCGCCGCTCAGCCGCTGAAGCAGCAGTTCCAGCTGCATTGACGCCGCAAGGGCTCGGTTGCCGAGCCCTGCTTAGCCTCAGGAAAAACTCAGTTCCTCGCCGGCCTGCGCGCTGGCCGCTTCGCTGAGCAGTTGGTAAAACGGCTGCCCGCTGCGATCGCATACCCAGACGCCGTCGCGGTAGTTGAAGTGGTAACCGCCGGCCTTGGTGGCGAGCCACACCTGGTGCAGCGGCTCCTGGCGGTTGATGACGATTTTGGTGCCGTTTTCGAAGCTCAGCGTCATCACGCCGCCATTGGTTTCGTAATCGATATCCGCATCGCCGTCAAAATCGTCCAGTGTCTCTTCAATATTCAGCATCAGCTGGTCGGCCAACTGGTGAAACTCACTGTCGTTCATATTCAATTCCTATTGCTTTTCATGATCCACCTGCGATTATAGAGACCTTGGACGCATGAATTACAGGCATTAATGCAAATGAAAAAACAACTACGCTATGCGCTGATGGCCGTTCTGGTTACCGGCCTCGCCGGCTGTGGTCTGAAAGGCCCGCTTTACTTCCCACCTGCCGACTCCGCCGGCCAAAAACCGGCCAAACCGCCGGTGCAAACGGGCGATCAGGTGCAAAAGAACCAGCAGGAGCAGTCTGGCTCTCAGCAAAAACCGTCGATGGTTGCCCAGTAACACCCGGTTTGCGGTGGCGAGCGCCGCCGCAAAATCAAGACGGATAGCGCGTCCAGATAGCGGAGTATGATATGCAGTTCTCCAAAATGCACGGTCTGGGCAACGACTTTATGGTGGTCGATGCCGTTACACAGAATGTCTATTTTTCACCTGAGCTGATCCGCCGGCTGGCCGATCGGCACCTGGGCGTCGGCTTTGACCAGATGCTGGTGGTAGAACCGCCTTACGATCCCGAGCTGGATTTTCACTACCGAATTTTTAACGCCGACGGCAGCGAAGTGGCGCAGTGCGGCAACGGCGCGCGCTGTTTCGCGCGCTTTGTGCGGCTGAAAGGGTTGACCAACAAGCGCGATATCCGCGTTAGCACCCAAACCGGGCGCATGGTGCTCAGCGTCACCGACGACGATCTGGTGTGCGTCAACATGGGTGAGCCGAATTTCGATCCGCAGGCGGTGCCGTTCCGCGCCGCCAAGGCGGAAAAGACCTACATCATGCGCGCGGCGGAACATACCGTGCTGTGCGGCGTGGTGTCGATGGGCAACCCGCATTGTGTTTTGCAGGTGGATGATGTAAAAACCGCCAAGGTGGAGCTGCTTGGACCGGTGCTGGAAGGGCATGAGCGCTTCCCGGAACGGGCCAACATCGGCTTTATGCAAGTGGTCAGCCGCGATCACATCAAGCTGCGCGTTTACGAGCGCGGCGCCGGTGAAACGCAGGCCTGCGGCAGCGGCGCCTGTGCGGCGGTGGCGGTCGGGATCCAACAGGAATTGCTGTCAGAAGAGGTGCATGTAGAACTGCCGGGCGGCAGCCTGCATATTCGCTGGAAAGGGCCGGGCAATCCGCTGTTTATGACCGGTCCGGCAACCCATGTCTATGACGGATTTATTCATCTATGAAAAGCGTAGAAGAACAGAGCGTCGCCGGCCTGGCGCTGGATGACGACGCCGTGATGCAGTACCTGCTGCAGAACCCGGATTTCTTTATTCGCAACGCGCGCCAGGTTGAGCAGATGCGCGTGCCTCACCCGGTGCGCGGCACCGTTTCGCTGGTGGAATGGCATCTGGCTCGCCAGCGCAATCACATCGAACGGCTGGAAGAAGAGATCACGCTGTTGATGGAGCAGGCCAGCGCCAACGAAGGGCTGTTCGCCAGGCTGCTGCACCTGCAGGCCGATCTGGCCACCGCCGACAGCCTGCAGGACATGCTAAACCGGCTGCAGCGCTGGGCGCGCGGCTTCGGTTTGGCCGGCGCCACGGTGCGGCTGTTCGCCGAGCGCTGGAATATCGGCGCGCCTTCCGATTTCACCCATCTGGCGCTGACGCGTTCGGCGTTCGAGCCGTTCCGCATTCAGCGGCTGGGCAGCGAACAACACTATCTCGGCAGCCTGAACGGCCCCGAGCTGCTGCTGCTGTTGCCGCAGGCCAAACAGATTGGCCAAATTGGCTCGGTGGCGCTGTCGATGTTGGGCGACGACGGCGAGCTGGGCATGGTGATCTTCAGCAGCCGCGATACGCAACATTATCAGCAGGGCATGGGCACGGTGATGCTCAATCAGCTGGCGCGCATGCTGCCGGCGCTGCTGGAACGCTGGATCGAACGCGCATGACGCCGATTGCGCCCAGCCTGCAGCAGCCGGTGGACGCTTTTCTGCGTTATCTCAAGGTAGAACGGCAACTCAGCCCGCTGACGCAGCTCAGCTATTCACGCCAGCTGACGGCGCTGATGCGCCTGGCGCAGGAGATCGGCGTCACCGACTGGACGACGCTGGACGCCGCCCGGGTGCGCATGCTGGCGGCGCGCAGCAAACGCGCCGGTCTGCAGTCCGCCAGCCTGGCGCTGCGGCTCTCTTCGTTGCGTAGCTTCCTCGATTGGCTGGTCAGCCAGGGCGTGCTGCACGCCAACCCCGCCAAGGGCATCCGCACGCCGCGCAGCGGCCGCCATCTGCCGAAAAACATCGACGTCGATGAAATGAACCAGCTGCTGGAGATCGATCTCAACGATCCGCTGGCGGTGCGCGATCGCGCCATGCTGGAGGTGATGTACGGCGCCGGCCTGCGCCTCTCCGAGCTGGTGGGGCTGGATTGCCGCCATGTCGATATGGCGGCGGGCGAGGTGTGGGTGATGGGGAAAGGCAGCAAAGAACGCAAACTGCCGATCGGGCGCACCGCCGTCACCTGGCTGGAACACTGGCTGGCGATGCGCGATCTGTTTGGACCGCAGGACGACGCCATGTTCCTGTCCAATCAGGGGCGACGCATCTCGACGCGCAACGTGCAAAAACGCTTCGCCGAATGGGGCGTGAAGCAGGGCGTCAACAGCCATATCCACCCGCACAAGCTGCGCCACTCCTTCGCCACCCATATGCTGGAGTCCAGCGGCGATCTGCGCGCGGTGCAGGAGCTGCTCGGCCACGCCAACCTGACCACCACGCAAATTTATACCCACCTCGACTTTCAACATCTGGCGAACGTGTACGATGCCGCGCATCCGCGCGCCAAACGGGGGAAATCCTGATGCATTTTTATCGCCCGCTGCGTCCGCTGGCGGCGCTGACTTTCGATCTGGACGACACGCTGTATGACAACCGTCCGGTGATCCGGCAAACCGAGCAGCAGTCGGTGGCCTTCCTGCAGAGCTACCATCCCGGCCTGAACGGCTTCCAGTCGGCGGATTTCCACCGCCTGCGCCAGGAACTGCGCGAGCAGGATCCGGAGATCTACCACGACGTCACCCAGTGGCGCTGGCGCGCCATTCATCTGGCGTTGAGCCGGCAGGGGCTGCGCGACGCCGAAGCGGTGATCGGGGCCGATGCGGCGATGCAGAATTTCGCGCTGTGGCGCAGCCGTATTGAGGTGCCGGAAGCGACCCATGCCACGCTGAAGGCGCTGGCGGCGCGCTACCCGCTGGTGGCGATCACCAACGGCAACGCCGATCCGGCGCAGTGCGGCCTGGACGGCTACTTTCAGTTTGTGCTGCGTTCCGGGCCGGACGGGCGCGCCAAGCCGTATCAGGACATGTATCACCTGGCCGTCGAGCGGCTGGGTGTGGCGCCCGAGCAGATCCTGCACGTGGGCGACGATCTGACCACCGACGTGGCCGGCGCGCTGCGCGCGGGGCTGCAGGCCTGTTGGATCAACGATCGGCAACGCAGCCTGATGCAGGCCGCCGACAGCCGCCTGCTGCCGCATATTGAGATTTCGCAGTTGGCATCGCTGACAGCATTGTTATAATCCCTGCCAGAACTCTGTATAAATTTCCAGTGAAAAACCCGTCGCCGGCGGGTTTTTCCTTAACCATTAGTGGTGCCTATGGACGTCTCCGATCTGCTCGACAGCCTGAATGAAAAACAACGTGAAGCCGTGGCGGCGCCGCGCAGCAACCTGTTGGTTCTGGCCGGAGCGGGCAGCGGCAAGACGCGGGTGCTGGTGCATCGCATCGCCTGGCTGCTGTCGGTGGAGAACTGCTCACCGTATTCGATCATGGCGGTGACCTTCACCAACAAGGCGGCGGCGGAAATGCGCCACCGTATCGAACATCTGATCGGCACCAGCCAGGGCGGCATGTGGATCGGCACTTTCCACGGTCTGGCGCACCGCCTGCTGCGCGCTCATCATCTGGAAGCCAACCTGCCGCAGGATTTCCAGATCCTCGACAGCGACGACCAGTTGCGGTTGCTCAAGCGCATCATCAAGGCGCTGAACGTCGACGAGAAACAGTGGCCGCCGCGTCAGGCGATGTGGTACATCAACGGCAAGAAAGACGAAGGCCTGCGCCCGCAGCACGTCGAGACCTACAACAACCCGGTAGAGGCCACCTGGCTGCGTATCTACCAGGCCTATCAGGAAGCCTGCGATCGCGCGGGGCTGGTGGATTTCGCCGAGCTGCTGCTGCGCGCGCACGAGCTGTGGCTGAACAAGCCGCATATCCTCAACCACTATCGCGAACGTTTCACCAACGTGCTGGTGGACGAATTCCAGGATACCAACAGCATCCAGTACGCCTGGATCCGCCTGCTGGCGGGCGGTAACAGCAACGTGATGATCGTCGGCGACGATGACCAGTCTATCTACGGCTGGCGCGGCGCGCAGGTGGAAAACATCCAGCGCTTCCTGAAGGATTTCCCCGGCGCGGAAACCATCCGCCTGGAGCAGAACTACCGTTCCACCAGCAACATCCTGAAAGCGGCCAACACCCTGATCGCCAACAACGACGGGCGCATGGGTAAAAACCTGTGGACCGAAGGCGGCGAAGGCGAGCCGATTTCCCTCTACTGCGCCTTCAACGAACTCGACGAAGCGCGCTTCGTGGTCAACCGCATCAAGACCTGGCAAGACAACGGCGGCGCGCTGAACGATTGCGCCATTTTGTACCGCAGCAACGCCCAGTCGCGCGTGCTGGAAGAGGCGCTGCTGCAGACGGCGATGCCGTACCGCATCTACGGCGGCCAGCGGTTCTTCGAACGTCAGGAAATCAAGGATGCGCTGGCTTACCTGCGCCTGATCTCCAACCGCAACGACGACGCTGCCTTCGAGCGCGTGGTCAACACCCCGACGCGCGGCATCGGCGATCGCACCCTCGACGTAGTGCGCCAGGCGGCGCGCGATCGCCAGCTGACGCTGTGGCAGGCGACGCGTGAACTGATGCAGGACAAGGTTCTGGCCGGCCGCGCCGCGTCGGCGCTGCAGCGCTTCATCGAGCTGGTGGAGTCGCTGGCGCATGAAACCGCCGATATGCCGCTGCACGTGCAGACCGATCGGGTGATCCGCGATTCCGGGCTGTTCATCATGTATGAGCAGGAAAAGGGCGAGAAGGGACAGGCGCGCATCGAAAACCTCGAGGAACTGGTGACGGCGACGCGCCAGTTCAGCTATCAGGAAGAAGATCAGGATCTGATGCCGCTGCAGGCATTCCTGTCGCATGCGGCGCTGGAAGCGGGCGAAGGCCAGGCCGACGCCTATCAGGACGCGGTGCAGCTGATGACCCTGCACTCGGCCAAGGGGTTGGAGTTCCCGCTGGTGTTTATCGTCGGCATGGAAGAAGGCATGTTCCCGAGCCAGATGTCGCTGGACGAAGGCGGCCGTCTGGAGGAGGAGCGCCGTCTGGCCTATGTGGGCGTGACGCGCGCCATGCAGAAACTGACGCTGACCTATGCCGAAACGCGCCGTCTGTACGGCAAAGAGGTTTATCACCGGCCGTCGCGCTTTATCGGCGAATTGCCGGAGGAGTGCGTGGAAGAAGTGCGCCTGCGCGCCAGCGTATCGCGCCCGGTCAATCACCGCCGCATGGGCACGCCGATCAGCGAGAACGACACCGGTTACAAGCTGGGCCAGCGCGTGCGTCATCCCAAGTTTGGCGAAGGCACCATCGTCAATCTGGAGGGCAGTGGCGAGCACAGCCGGCTGCAGATCGCTTTCCCGGGCGAGGGCATCAAGTGGCTGGTGGCGGCCTACGCTCGCCTGGAAACGGTATAAAGAGAGGGGAGAGTTGCAGGGGCCAGCCCCTGCAACCTTTCACGATCAGTGAGGGTACCGGTCGCCGACCTGTGCGGTGGCATACCAGCGCATCACCGCTTCGGTGCCTTCACCGCCTTCCTGCGGCGCCCACTGCATGCAGTCTTCTTCGGTCAGCGCCTGATACGGGCCCTGCTTCACTTCGAACACTACGCCGCCAGCATCGACCGACAGCACCGCATGCCAGGTAAAGGCCGGCATCTCCAGCACTTTGGTTTCTTCGCCAAGCAGGGTGCGCTGTGTTACAACGCCGTCATCGTTGAACTGCAGCACCACAAAGCGGCCGCGCAGCGGCGTCAGCAGCTCCCAGGTTTGCGGATGGCGGTGCGGGCGGATATAGGTGCCGGGTTCCATGGCGATCGCCAGGCGTTGCACCGGGTCGCTCAGCTCTTCGTGTAAGGTGCGGTGCGCGCGCAGGCGGGCCACGCTGGCGGCCTGTTCGCTCATCGCGGTCAGTTCATGGGCGGTAATCTGTTTCATCATTTAAATCCGCATGCTTGTCGTACCATTAGGGTGATGTCATCTTAGCAACATTCTTGGTGGCGGTAAGCGATCGCCGCGACTTTTTCAGTACGGTTTAAGCCCCATTTCTGCTATTGATCATCGTGATGATTTGTTGCGCAATTATCCCGCCTAACGTGTTGACAGGCTTTTTCTTCTCGGCGTAACATGCGCGCACTATTATCATTGAGGACAGACGCCTTGGACACACCCAGTAGATACTGGCTCACTGACCTGCGCCGCAGGTATAACTTCTAAGGCTCTCCGTTTTTGCTGATAGCCTTCGTGGTTGTCGGCGACCCCGCAAAGTGTCGCTATGAGTCAGATCTCTTCATGGTCTGAAACAAATCGGTGATACGCATCTCCCTCTGTTTCTGTGCTTCAACGCGTTGTCCGCACCCGTTACCTTCACGGAGTTTTGGCACATGCTGAGCGCTTTTAAATTAGATAACCGCCGCTTGTCCCGTCTGGAACTGGACGACTCGGATGATCTCACGTCATCGCTGTGGGTTGATCTGGTCGAGCCGGAAGAGGGCGAGCGTGAGCGCGTGCAGAATGAGCTGGGACAAAGCCTGGCGACGCGTCCCGAACTGGACGACATCGAAGCCTCCGCCCGTTTCTTCGAAGACGAAGACGGTCTGCATATCCACTCCTTTTTCTACTTTGAAGATGCGGAAGATCACGCCGGCAACTCCACGGTGGCGTTCACCATCCGCGACGGCCGCCTGTATACCCTGCGTGAGCGTGAACTGCCGGCGTTCCGCCTGTACCGCATGCGCGCCCGCAACCAGACGATGCTCGAAGGCAACGCTTACGAACTGCTGCTGGATCTGTTCGAGACCAAGATTGAACAGCTGGCGGACGAGATAGAGAATATCTACAGCGATCTGGAACAGCTCAGCCGGGTGATCATGGAAGGGCATCAGGGCGACGAATACGACGCCGCGCTCTCGACGCTGGCGGAGCTGGAAGATATCGGCTGGAAGGTGCGTTTGTGCCTGATGGATACCCAGCGCGCGCTCAACTTCCTGGTGCGCAAGGCGCGTCTGCCGACCGGCCAGCTGGAGCAGGCGCGTGAAGTGCTGCGCGACATCGAATCCCTGCTGCCGCACAACGAATCGCTGTTCCAGAAGGTGAACTTCCTGATGCAGGCGGCGATGGGCTTCATCAACATCGAACAGAACCGTATTATCAAGATCTTCTCGGTGGTGTCGGTGGTGTTCCTGCCGCCTACGCTGGTGGCTTCCAGCTACGGCATGAACTTCGAATTCATGCCGGAACTGAAATGGTCGTTCGGCTACCCGGGCGCGATCACGCTGATGATCCTGGCGGGCCTGGCCCCTTACCTGTACTTCAAGCGCAAGAACTGGCTGTAACCCGGCGGCGCCGGGCTCAGCGCAGCTTGCGCTGGGTATAGAGCGCGTCGAGGGTGAACAGGATCAGCGCCGCCCAGATAAAGCCGAAGGTCACCAGCTTGTCCTGGCCGACGGTCTCGCCGTAGAAGGTGACCGCCAGCAGGAACATCAGCGTCGGGCCGAGATACTGGAAGAAACCGAGCGTCGATAGGCGCAGCCGGGTAGCCGCCGCGGTGAAGCACAGCAGCGGCACGGTGGTGACGATGCCGGCGGCGACCAGCAGCAGGTTCAGCGACCACGGGTTGGCGCTCAGGTGGCTGGTGGGGCTGTCGGCGAACAGGAACAGATAGGCCGCCGCCACCGGCAGCAGCCACAGCGTTTCAATCAGCATGCCGGTCTGCGCGTCGATGGCGATTTTCTTGCGCAGCAGGCCATAGAAGGCAAAGCTGAACGCCAGCCCCAGACCGATGATCGGCAACGACCCGAACTGCCAGAGCTGCACCAGCACCCCGGTGAACGCCAGCGCCACCGCTACCCACTGCATGCGGCGGAAACGTTCGCCGAGAAACAGCATCCCCAACAGCACGTTAACCAGCGGGTTGATGAAGTAGCCCAGGCTGGCTTCCAGCATATGGTGATTGTTCACCGCCCAGATGAACAGCAGCCAGTTGCCGCCGATCAACAGCGCGGTGACCGCCAGCAACAGCAGCCGTTTGCGATTTTGGCAGGCGGCGCGCACTTTAGGCCAGTTGCGGCCCAGCGTGATCAGCGCCAGCATGAAGAAAAACGACCAGATGATCCGGTGGGTGAGGATCTCATCCGCGGACACTTGCTGGATCAGTTTGAAATAAGCCGGGGCGATGCCCCACATAAAATAGGCGGCCAGGGCAAAGAAAATGCCCTGACGCGTTTGCTTTGCGTCCATGACGTCACTCTGGTGGGGAACTTAAGATGCGGTGAGTGTACTGAAGACGCTCACCGCACACAATCATCAGCCGACCAGGTAGGTGGCGGTGGCGGTCGCGATATGCAGGCCGTCGTGGTTATGCAGTTCTACGCGCGCGACGGCGACTTTGTTGCCGCTGCGCAGCACGCTGGCGGAGGCGACGAAGTGCTCGCCGCGGCCGGGGCGCAGGTAGTCGACGCGCAGGTCGATGGTGCCCATGCGCGACAGCTTGGCGGCGATCTCCTCTTCAACCAGCGGCTCCAGGCGCGTCAGCACGCCGCCGGCGCAGGCCAGCCCGGCGGCGACGTCAAGCACGGCGGCGATCACGCCGCCGTGCAGAATTTCCTGCGCGGCGTTGCCCACCAGCTTGCGCTGGTTGGTGAAGCTCAGCTCGACGTAGTCATCGTCGAAGCGGCGCAGCTCCAGGCCAAGCTCGCGGTTGAACGGCATGTGGTAGACAAAAATTTCGCCGATCTTGCGGCGGGCGGCTTCCAGGGTCAGTGGTGTTGTCGACATAGCGGGTTTCCGTTTTTCTTTTGCGTTTTAAGGGAGCTAACTGGTCAGTCCAGGTTAATGGAATGTTGATTTTATGCTTAACCTTTGTTGCTTGCCAGCCCGTTTAGGCAAAAGAGTCACGCGCGCGTTGGTGTCATGCTGAACGATATTGTGTAATCATACCCGGTGGGTGTGTACCGATGAAAAAATGGGGAAGTGTGTGTCAACCGCAGCAGTGATTAACAGAGAGTTGCTGGCCGAGCAGGTATTGCGCGATACCTTCGGCTACCAGCAATTCCGTCCGGGGCAGCAAACGATTATCAATGCCGCGATCGGCGGGCAGGATTGCCTGGTGGTGATGCCGACCGGCGGCGGCAAGTCGTTGTGTTACCAAATCCCTGCGCTGGTGATGGACGGCCTGACGCTGGTCGTTTCTCCGCTGATCTCGCTGATGAAGGATCAGGTCGACCAACTGTTGGCCTACGGCGTTTCCGCCGCCTGCTACAACTCGACGCAAACCCGCGAGGAGCAGCTGGACGTCATGGCCGGCTGCCGCAACGGCACCATCAAGATGCTGTACATCGCGCCGGAGCGGCTGATGATGGAAAGCTTCCTCAACCTGCTCGATCACTGCCCGCCGGCGATGCTGGCGGTGGATGAGGCGCACTGCATCTCCCAATGGGGCCACGACTTCCGGCCGGAATACCGCGCGCTGGGGCAGTTGAAACAGCGCTTCCCGTCGATGCCGGTGATCGCGTTGACCGCCACTGCCGACGAAGCCACGCGCGGCGATATCGTGCGTCTGCTGTCGCTGCAGGATCCGCTGGTGCAGGTCAGCAGCTTCGACCGACCGAACATCCGCTACACGCTGGTGGAAAAATTCAAACCGCTCGACCAGCTGTGGCGCTTCGTGCAGGATCAGCGCGGCAAGAGCGGCATTATCTATTGCAACAGCCGCGCCAAGGTGGAAGACACCGCCGCGCGCCTGCAAAGCCGCGGGCTGAGCGTCGGCGCTTACCACGCGGGGCTGGACAACGATCGCCGCGCCCAGGTGCAGGAGGCGTTCCAGCGTGACGATCTGCAGGTGGTGGTGGCCACCGTCGCCTTCGGCATGGGCATTAACAAACCCAACGTGCGTTTTGTGGTGCATTTCGACATCCCGCGCAATATCGAATCCTATTATCAGGAGACCGGCCGCGCCGGGCGCGACGGCCTGCCGGCCGAAGCCATCCTGCTGTACGATCCCGCCGACATGGCCTGGCTGCGCCGCTGTCTGGAGGAGAAACCCGCCGGGCAACAGCTGGACATCGAGCGTCACAAGCTGAACGCCATGGGCGCTTTCGCCGAGGCGCAAACCTGCCGTCGCCTGGTGCTGCTCAATTACTTCGGCGAAGGCAAGCACGAAAACTGCGGCAACTGCGATATCTGCCTCGATCCGCCCAAGCGCTACGACGGGCTGGAGGACGCGCGCAAGGCGCTGTCTTGCGTGTACCGCGTCGGCCAGCGCTTTGGCCTCGGGTACATCGTGGAAGTGCTGCGCGGATCCAACAATCAGCGCATTCGCGAATACGGTCACGACAAGCTGCCGGTGTACGGCATTGGCCGCGATCAAACCACGGAGCACTGGACCAGCGTGCTGCGTCAGCTGATCCACCTGGGCTTTATCACCCAGAACATCGCCATGCACTCGGCGCTGCAATTGACCGAGGCGGCGCGTCCGGTGTTGCGCGGCGAGGTGGCGCTGCAGCTGGCGGTGCCGCGCATTCAGAGCCTGAAGTCGCGCAGCAGCGCCAACCAGAAATCCTACGGCGGCAATTACGATCGCAAGCTGTTCGCCAAGCTGCGCAAACTGCGCAAGTCGATCGCCGACGAAGAAAACATTCCACCCTACGTGGTGTTCAACGACGCCACGCTGCTGGAAATGGCCGAACAGATGCCGATCAAGGCCGGCGATCTGCTGAGCGTCAACGGCGTGGGGCAGCGCAAACTGGAGCGTTTCGGCGCGCCCTTTATGGCGATGATCCGCGACCATCTCGACAATGACGAAGACTGAGGGCGATAAATCATGCTGATGCTGTTTCTCACCGTGGCGCTGGTGCATCTGATTGCGCTGATGAGCCCGGGGCCGGACTTCTTTTTCGTGTCGCAGACCGCCGCCAGCCGCTCGCGCCGCGAGGCGATGATGGGCGTGGTCGGCATTTCGCTCGGCATCGTGGTATGGGCCGGCGTGGCGTTGATGGGGCTGCATCTGATCCTGCAGAAGATGGCCTGGCTGCATCAGATAATCATGGTCGGCGGCGGCATTTACCTGTGCTGGATGGGGTGGCAACTGCTGCGTTCCGCGCGGACGCAGCAAGCTCCGCCCGCGGCAGAGGCCCAGGTGGCGTTGCCGAAGGCCGGGCGCAGCTTTATTCGCGGCTTCTTGACCAACCTGTCCAACCCGAAAGCGGTGATCTATTTCGGCAGCGTGTTCTCGCTGTTCGTCGGCGACAGCGTCGGCGCCGGGGCGCGTTGGGGGCTGTTCTTGCTGATCGTCGCCGAGACCTTCGTCTGGTTCAGCCTGGTGGCGGTGGTGTTCGCGCTGCCGGCGATGCGCCGCGGTTATCAGCGGTTGGCCAAGTGGATAGACGGGGTGGCTGGCGTGCTGTTTACCGGCTTCGGGTTACACCTGATCTTTACCCGCTAACCGGCAGTGAAATGCCCAAGGCCGAGCAGCGATGCCCGGCCTTTTTTGTCAGGCTTTGCGGGCGGTCGCCAGCAGCCCCGCCACCAAAATGAACAGCGAACCGAACACCCGGTTGAGCAGCTGCATTTGACGCGGGGTCTTCAGCCAGCCGGCGATGCGCGTCGCCAGGGTGGCGTAACCGATCATCACCAGAATATCCACCACCACGGTGGTGACGCCGAGCACCAGATACTGTTCGGCCTGCGGCTGATGGGGCAAGATGAACTGCGGGAACAGCGCGGCGAGGAACACGATGCTTTTCGGGTTGGTCAGGTTGACCAGCACTGCGCGGCGGAACAGGCGGCGGCGCGGCATGCTGCCCGCCAGCGCATGCAGATCCAGCGCGCCGGCGGCGCGCCATTGCTGGATGCCGAGCCACACCAGGTAGGCGGCGCCCAGCCATTTCAGCAGCTCGAACGCCAGCAGCGATTGCGATATCAGCGCGCCGAGGCCGATGCCCACCAGCACGATGTGCGCGCTCAGCCCGACCTGCAGCCCGGCGATTGACGCGGCGGCGCCGCGATAGCCGTGGCTGATGCCGGTGCTCATGGTGTTGATGGCGCCGGATCCGGGGGAGAGGCTAAGGATAAGCGTGGTCAGCAGGTAGGTTAACCACCAGTCCAAGGTCATGGTTCTCGGCTCCCTGAAAGTGTCGTTTTGTGCCACAATGCGCCGAGGCGGCGCCGTTTTTTGTCAGAATTGAATCACAATACGCTAGTATGATTTCTTGTGCCAGCGGTCACATTTTCCGCCGGCTCCACAGGGAAAACGCTCTCGATGACCTCGTTCACTCTCAGCTCCGATGACTGGTTAACGCGTGAAACGCAGTTCGCTGCCTTCGCCACCGGGCCGCTGCTGGATTTCTGGCGGCAGCGCGAAGAAGGCGAGTTCAGCGGCGTGGACGGCGTGCCGATCCGCTTTGTGCGTTTCCGTTCCGCGCGGCATCAGCGGGTGGTGGTGGTCAGCCCCGGCCGCATCGAAAGCTACGTGAAATACCCTGAGGTGGCCTACGACCTGTTCCACTGCGGTTACGACGTGGTGATCGTCGATCATCGCGGCCAGGGGCGCTCCGGGCGTTTACTGGCGGATACGCACCGCGGTCATGTGGTAAACTTTGCCGACTACGTGGACGATTTCGAGCAGCTGTGGCTGCGCGAGGTCGAGTCGCGCGGTTACCGGCAGCGTTTCGCGCTGGCGCATTCGATGGGCGGCGCGATCCTGGCGCAGTTCCTGCAGCGCCGGCCGCAGGCGTTCGACGCGGCGGCGTTTTGCGCGCCGATGTTCGGCATCCAGCTGCCGATGCCGGGCTGGCTGGCCGACCGCATTCTCGACTGGGTGGAGACACGCCCGGCGATCCGTGATTATTACGCGGTGGGCACCGGCCAGTGGCGTCCGCTGCCCTATGTGGTCAACGTGTTGACCCACAGCCGCGAGCGCTACCGGCGCAGCCTGCGTTATTACGCCGACTATCCCGAGCTGCAGGTGGGCGGGCCGACTTACCATTGGGTGCGTGAGAGCATCCGCGCTGGCCGGCAGATCATCGCGCAGGCCGGGAAAATCACAACGCCGCTGTTGCTTTTGCAGGCCGGTGAAGAACGGGTGGTCGACAACCGTTCGCACCAGGCTTTTTGTCAGGCTCTGTCAGACGCGGGGCGCCCTTGCGAAGGGGGGCTTCCGTGGGTTATCAACGGCGCACGCCATGAGATCCTGTTCGAGCGGGACGCGATGCGCGCCGAAGCACTGAACGCAATCCTGCGCTTCTTTGCTCAACACTTAGGCGGCGCGCTGCCGCCGACAACTCCATCAGAGGTTAGAACATAACGCTATGTATCACGTCGTCGCTTCCGATTTAGATGGCACGCTGCTGTCTCCCGACCATACCCTGTCGCCGTACGCCAAAGAAACGCTGAAGTTGCTGACCCAGCGAGGCGTGCATTTCGTGTTCGCCACCGGCCGCCACCACATCGACGTGGCGCAGATCCGCGACAGCCTGGAAATCAGCGCCTTTATGATCACCTCCAACGGCGCGCGGGTGCACAACACGGCCGGCGAGCTGATCTTCAGCCATAACCTGGACGGGGATATCGCCCGCGATCTGTACGGCATGCTGCACGACGATCCGCAGATCACCACCAACGTCTACCGCAACGACGATTGGTTTACCAACCGCGAAAGCCCGGAGCAGGAAGAGTTCTTCCAGGAGTCGGTGTTCAAATATCAGCTGTTCGAGCCGGGCCTGCTGGAAACCGACGGCGTCTGCAAGGTTTACTTCACCTGTGAAGACCACGAGCGGTTGCTGCAGGTGGAAGACGCCATCAACGCCCGCTGGGGCGATCGGGTCAACGTCAGCTTCTCGTTCCCGACCTGCCTGGAAGTGATGGCGGGCGGCGTGTCGAAAGGGCATGCGCTGGAAGAAGTGGCCAAGATCATCGGTTATACGCTGCAAGAGTGCATCGCCTTCGGCGACGGCATGAACGATCTGGAGATGCTGTCGATGGCCGGCAAGGGCTGCATCATGCGCGATGCGCATCAGCGCCTGAAGGATATGCTGCCGGAGCTGGAGGTGATCGGTTCCAATGCCGATAACGCGGTGCCGCACTACCTGCGCAAGATGTTCCTCTGAAATAACCTTTAAATAATCAGGGCGCCTTGCGGCGCCCTTGTTATTACTTGTGCTGGCCCTGCTTCTGCAGGAACTGCACGCCCTTGTCCGGGAAGTCGGTGAACACGCCGTCGACGTCTGCCTGGTTGTAAATCACGTCATACAGTTGGTTCACGTCGGTCACGTACTTCGGCAGCGCATCGGCGCGAATGGTGAACGGATGCACCGCCAGCTTGCTGGCGTGCGCTTCTTTCACCATGTCGGTCAGCACGATGTGGCCCGGTTTGGATTGATCCGCCACCACCAGCATGTGGTAGTCCGGCCCGATGCCGTCGGCATACTGAGCGATTTTCTTCATCGCGCCCGGTTTGAACATCCAGTCATAGTCGTATTCCACCCACTTGCCGTCGGCTTTCTGCTCGTAGGTTTCCTGCCAGTCGTTGTAGGCGATCAGCTGCACCAGCTTCAGATCCATGCCCAGCTTCGGCTCCAGCTCGTTCTTGATGCGTTTGAGCTCGTTGGCGTCGAAGCACTGCAGGTAGACGTTGTCGTTCTTGCCGGTGTAACCGTACTGCTTGAGCACCGCCAGCACTTTGCTGGAGATGTCTTTGCCTTCCTGCTTGTGGAACCAAGGCGCTTTGATTTCAGGATAGATGCCGATGTTTTTGCCGGTCGAATGGTTCAGACCCTGTACGAACTCGATCTCTTCCTGGAAGGTGTGGACGCGGAAGTCGGATTTGCCCATCGGGAAGCGGCCAGGGTAGCCCTGTACCTTCTTGCCGTTTTCGATGTCAAAGCCTTCGGTGAACTTCAGCGATTTGATCTCCGCCAGCGTAAAGTCGATGGCGTAATAACGGCCGTCTTTGCGTGCGCGGTTCGGGAAACGTTCGGCGACGTCGGTGACGCGATCGAGGTAATGGTCGTGCAGCACCACCAGCTCGTTGTCCTTGGTCATCACCAGATCTTGCTCGAGGTAATCGGCGCCTTGCGCGTAGGCCATCGCCTTCGCCGGCAGGGTGTGTTCCGGCAGGTAGCCGCTGGCGCCGCGGTGGGCGATCACCACTTTGTCCGCCGCCTGCGCGGCGCTGACCATTGAGGTGGCGAGAATGATCCCTGTCAGCAGGGCTTTGACTTGAGTCCGCATTCCGTTTTCTCCGTGTTGTTGGGGGCAGGGTAGTAAAAAGGCCGCAGGGCGGCCTTTAAATCATGCAAAAGTCGTGTGACGGTTAGCCGCGCTTGCCGGCAGCGATTTCCGCGTGGTGTTTCTTCTCGTTCAGCATGGTCAGCAGCAGCAGGATAACCGCCAGTACGCCGCCGCCGATCATCACCATGAAGCCGCCGTCCCAACCGAAGAAGTCTACGGTGTAACCGACGATGGCGCTGGCCGCAACCGAGCCGCCCAGGTAGCCGAACAGGCCGGTGAAGCCCGCGGCGGTGCCGGCGGCTTTCTTCGGCGCCAGCTCCAGCGCGTGCAGGCCGATCAGCATTACCGGACCGTAGATCAGGAAGCCGATGACCAGCATACAGATCATGTCCACGGTCGGGTTACCGGCCGGGTTCATCCAGAACACCACGGTGGCGATGGTCACCAGCGTCATGAAGAACACGCCGGTGGCGCCGCGGTTGCCTTTGAACACTTTGTCCGACATCCAGCCGCACAGCAGGGTGCCCGGGATACCGGCGTATTCATACAGGAAGTAGGCCCAGGAAGACTTGTCCAGCGCGAAGTGCTTCACTTCTTTCAGGTAGGTCGGCGACCAGTCCAGAATGCCGTAACGCAGCAGGTAGACGAACACGTTGGCGACCGCGATGTACCACAGCAGCTTGTTCGGCAGGATGTACTGCATGAAGATCTGCTTGGCGGTCAGCTCTTCTTCGTCTTTTTCGCTGTAGTCGTCCGGGTAGTCGTTTTTGTACTCTTCAATCGGCGGCAGGCCGCAGGATTGCGGGGTGTCGCGCATCAGGCCGAAGGCGATCAGGGCCACCAGGATGGCGCCGAAGGCCGGCATGTACAGCGCCGCGTGCCAGTCGTTGAACCAGGCCATGCCCAGCAGGAACAGCAGCGGCGGCAGGCCGCCGCCCACGTTGTGGGCGCAGTTCCAGATGGAGACGATGCCGCCGCGTTCTTTCTGCGACCACCAGTGCACCATGGTGCGGCCGCACGGCGGCCAACCCATGCCCTGGAACCAGCCGCACAGGAACAGCAGGACGAACATGATGGCGATGCTGGAGGTTGCCCACGGCACGAAGCCCATGAACAACATCACCGCCGCCGCCAGGATCAGGCCGGCAGGCAGGAACACTCGCGGGTTGGAACGGTCGGAGACCGAACCCATGATGAATTTGGAGAAGCCGTAGGCGATGGAGATGCCCGACAGCGCGAAGCCGAGGTCACCGCGGCTGAAGCCTTGTTCGATCAGGTAAGGCATGGCCAGGGTGAAGTTCTTACGCACCAGATAGTAGGCGGCGTAACCGAAGAAGATCCCCAGGAAAATTTGCCAGCGCAGCTTACGGTAGAGCGGGTCTACCTTATCGCTCGGCACACGGGCGATGTGTGCGGCTGGCTTAAAAATACTCAACATGAGCGCCTCCGATGGCTTTATCTGTTATCACATCAATATGACCTTTTACGTTCATTTGATGATTGAGCGGATATCGAATGTGGTGTTTTTGTGTTCCATAACGAGCGCCATTGTCATCAAATACGCCTGGTGTCGCTGTGACGAATGGCGCAATTGTTACACTTTCATGAAACCACGGCGGATTTTGAGCGATTCGTTAACGTTATGAAATAGAAAAACGTCCAAAAATCGTGATTATGATCACATTGATGGTTTTTTGTGGACATTTTTATTTCGTTTTATGTTCGTTATTGTTCCTTATCAAACAAAGACCCTAATAACCGTGGCTCAATAGGCTCATAACTACCGATCCTGAGGGAGCGACATGAGCAGCTATTTTGACGGCGGCGAAACGGATGTGATCATCATCGGCGGCGGCGCCACCGGCGCAGGCATTGCCCGCGACTGTGCGCGGCGCGGCTTGCGATGCATTTTGCTGGAGCGCCACGACATCGCCACCGGCGCCACCGGCCGCAACCACGGTTTGCTGCACAGCGGCGCGCGCTATGCGGTGACCGACGGCGAGTCGGCGCGCGAATGCATAGAAGAGAACCGCATCCTGAAACGCATCGCGCATCACTGTATCGAGCGCACCGACGGGCTGTTCATCACCTTGCCGCAAGACTCGCTGGACTATCAGCAGCAGTTTATCGCCGCCTGTCGCCAGGCCGACATCGACGCCGAAGCGATCGACCCGCAGCTGGCGCTGCGACTGGAGCCGGCGGCTAACCCGGCGCTGATCGGCGCGGTGCGGGTGCCGGACGGCACCGTCGATCCCTTCCGGCTGACCGCCGCCAATATGCTGGACGCGCGCGAGCACGGCGCGCAGATCCTGACCTACCATCAGGTGGTGGGGTTGCTGCGCAGTGGCGATCGGGTGACGGGCGTGCGCGTTTACGACCATCAGAATCAGCGGCGCTATGAGCTGCACGCGCCGGTGGTGGTCAACGCCGCCGGCATCTGGGGCCAGCAGATCGCCGAATACGCCGATTTGCGCATCCGCATGTTCCCGGCCAAGGGAGCGCTGCTGATCCTCGGCCATCGCATCAACAACATGGTGATCAACCGCTGCCGCAAACCGGCGGACGCCGACATCCTGGTGCCGGGCGACACCATCTCGCTGATCGGCACTACCTCGACCCATATCGACTACGACCAAATTGACAACATGCTGGTGACCCCGCAGGAGGTGGACATTCTGATCCGCGAAGGGGCGCTGTTGGCGCCCACCCTGGCGCAGACCCGCATTTTGCGCGCCTATGCCGGGGTGCGGCCGCTGGTGGCCAGCGACGACGATCCCAGCGGGCGCAACGTCAGCCGCGGCATCGTGCTGCTCGATCACGCCGCCCGCGACGGGCTGGAAGGGTTTATCACCATTACCGGCGGCAAGCTGATGACCTACCGCCTGATGGCGGAGTGGGCCACCGACAAGGTATGCGAAAAGCTCGGCGTAAATAGTCCGTGCACCACCGCGCAGGACGCGCTGCCCGGATCCCGTCAGTCGGCGGAGGAAACGGTGCGCAGCGTGGTTTCTCTGCCCGCCAGCATTCGCGGCTCGGCGATCTATCGGCACGGCGATCGCGCCAGCCAGGTGCCGGCGGCCGATCGGCTCGACACCAGCCTGGTGTGCGAATGCGAGGCGGTGACCGCCGGGGAAGTGCGCTATGCGGTCAACTCGCTGACCGTCAATAACCTGGTGGATCTGCGCCGCCGCACCCGTGTCGGCATGGGCACCTGCCAGGGCGAACTCTGCGCCTGCCGCGCCGCCGGGCTGTTGACGCGCTTTAACGTCAGCACGCCGCAGCAATCCATCGCGCAGCTGTCGCAGTTCCTCAACGAACGCTGGAAAGGCGTACGGCCGATCGCCTGGGGCGATGCGCTGCGCGAGAGCGAATTCACCAGCTGGGTTTACCAGGGATTATGCGGGCTTGAAGCCCAGGCCGACCAGGAGCAGGAGGCGGATGATGCGATTTGACGTCGTGGTGATTGGCGGTGGTCTGGCGGGCCTGAGCTGCGCCATTGCCGTGGCCGAACAGGGCAAGCGCTGCGCGGTGGTCAGTTCTGGCCAGAGCGCGCTCTACTTCTCCTCCGGCTCGCTCGATCTGCTGGCGAGATTGCCGGACGGCACGCCGGTCGAGATGCCGCTGGCGGCGTTGCCGCAGCTGGCGCAACAGGCGCCGCAGCATCCGTACGCCCTGATCGGGCCCGGCCGGGTGGCGGCGCTGTCCGCCGCCGCGCAGCGGCTGCTGGAACGCTGCGGGTTGAATCTGCAGGGCGAGGGGGTGAACAACCATCTGCGCATCACGCCGCTCGGCACGCGCCGCGCCACCTGGCTCAGCCCGCAGGCGATCCCGACGCTGCCGCTGACCGGCCAACTGCCGTGGCGGCGTATTGCGGTGATCGGCATCGAAGGGTTCCTCGACTTCCAACCGCAGATGGCCGCCGACGCCCTGAGCCGCGAGCTCGGCGTGCAGACGGACGTGGCCTATCTGCACATGCCGGCGCTGGACAGATTGCGCAATAACCCCAGCGAGTTCCGCGCGGTGAACATCGCCCGGGTACTGGATTTGATGGAAAGCCTGCCGCCGATGGCCGAAGAGCTGCGGCGGCTGGCGGGCGAGGCCGAGGCGCTCTTCCTGCCGGCCTGTCTGGGCCTGGAGGACGACGCGTCGCTGGCGGTGCTGCAGGATGCGGTCGGCAAGCCGATCCGACTGCTGCCGACGTTGCCGCCTTCGGTGCCCGGCATGCGCTTGCATCAGGCGCTGCGGCGACGTTTCCAGCAGTTGGGCGGCGTTTTCATGCCGGGCGACAGCGTGCTGCGCGCCGAGAGCGAGGCCGGCCGCGTCACCGGTTTGTACACCCGCAACCACGGCGATATTCCGCTGCGGGCGCAGCAGGTGGTGCTGGCCAGCGGCAGCTTCTTCAGCAATGGGCTGGTGGCCGATTTCGACGGGGTGCGCGAACCGATCTTCGGGCTGGACGTACACAGTCGGGCGGATCGCGCCGACTGGAGCCGACGCGAGCTGTTCGCGCCGCAGCCTTACCTGCAGTTCGGCGTGCGTACCGACGGCAGGTTGCGGGCGATGAAGCAGGGAGTGCCGTTCGACAACCTGTACGCCATCGGCGCGGTCGCCGGCGGCTACGATCCGCTGCAGCAGGGCTGCGGCGCCGGCGTGTCATTGATCGGCGCGCTGCACGTCGCGCAGCAGATCGCCGCGGAGGAGAACGTATGAGCCTGCATCGGGACCACAGCTTTGAAAGCTGCATCAAATGCACCGTCTGCACCACTTACTGCCCGGTCGCCAAAGTGAACCCACTCTACCCGGGGCCGAAACAGGCGGGGCCGGACGGCGAGCGGCTGCGGCTGAAAGACCCGGCGCTGTACGACGAAGCGCTGAAATACTGCACCAACTGCAAGCGTTGTGAAGTGGCCTGCCCGTCCGACGTCAAAATCGGCGACATCATTCAGCGCGCCCGCGCCGACTTCGCCCAGAGCAAGCCGACGCTGCGCGATGCCATCCTCAGCCATACCGATATCATGGGATCGCTGTCGACGCCGTTTGCGCCGATCGTCAACGCCGCCACCGGGTTGAAACCGGTGCGCAAGCTGCTGGACAAGGCGCTGAAGATCGATCACCGGCGCGAACTGCCGAAATATTCCTTCGGCACCTTCCGCCGCTGGTACCGGCAACAGGCGCAGGCTCAGCAGCGTTACGCCGAGCAGGTGGCATTTTTCCACGGTTGCTTCGTCAACTATAACCACCCGCAGCTGGGCAAGGATTTGGTCCGGGTGTTCAACGCGCTGGATATCGGCGTGCAACTGCTGAAACGCGAGAAATGCTGCGGCGTGCCGCTGATCGCCAACGGATTTATCGAGCAGGCTAAAAAGCAGGCCAGGGTCAATGCCGAATCGCTGCAGGAAACGGTGCTGGAGCGCGGCATTCCGGTGGTGGCGACCTCATCGAGCTGCACCTTCACCCTGCGTGACGAATACCCTCATCTGCTGGACGTAGACACCACTGCGGTGCGCGATCGGGTGGAGCTGGCGACGCGCTATCTCTATCGCCTGATCAATCAGGGGCGCAGCCTGCCGCTCAAGCGCACGCCGCTGCGGGTGGCTTATCACACGCCTTGCCATATGGAGAAGATGGGCTGGACCGCCTACACCCTGGAGCTGCTGCGGCAGATACCGGGACTGGAGCTGGTGGTGTTGGATTCGCAGTGCTGCGGCATCGCCGGCACTTACGGGTTCAAATCGGAGAACTATGCCACGTCGCAAGGCATCGGCGCGCCGCTGTTCCGGCAGATAGAAGAGAGCGGAGTGGATCTGGTGGTGACCGACTGCGAGACCTGCAAGTGGCAGATAGAAATGTCCACCAGCAAACGCTGCGAACATCCGATCACCCTGCTGGCGCAGGCGTTGGCATAAAGACTCAGGGGCCGGCGAACCGGCCCCTGCGGGATTACTGCTTCAGCTTCAGGGTGGAGATGATGCCTTCGGCCTCAGTCTGCGCCTGCTGCTGGTTGTCCGCCGGCAGCGTCACCTGAATGGTCAGCATGTTGTTGTTCAGCGAACCGATCAGGACGGAAGAATAGGCTTTCTCGCCGCCGCTGGTGATGATGCTGTCCAGCTGACGCAGCGGCACACCGTTGACGTCGAGCGCTTTGTTGGTGATCACCTGCAGGTTGGCGTCACGCGCGCGCTGGGTGTTCTCCAGGCGCTTGGCCAGAGTCTCCAGGCTGTCGGCGGTCTTGTCGCCCAAGATGACGATCACCGCGCGCTGACCGGTGCTGTCTGCGTAAACATGCATGTTGTTGGCCTGGTTGCCCAGCTTGCCGCTCTGATCCGCCATGCCGACCGGCAGGGTGAACGCCAGTTTACCGTCCAGCAGGCTCACCTGCTGCCCGGCCGGCGCGCTGGCCGCCGCGCCGTCTGGCGCTGCCTTGGTGTCTTTGGTGTTGCCGTCGCAGGCCGCGAGGCCAAGCGCCAGCAGGCTGATACCCATCAATTTCGCTACTTTACGCATCGGGCTTCCTTCTTCCTTTCCGGTAGGGATTCACTGTCGTATCGCAACCTATTCCAGGTTGAAATGCAAGGCAGATGTTGTCACAAGTTTTTTTCCAGTAATAGCCGATAATCAGCCACTTCGCCTTTCTTTTCCAGATGAACAATCTGATAGTGATGGGCGAGCAGCATCGTCAGCATGGCGCGGAACCGGTTACGGGTTTTGACCGTCAGTTGGCGATAGCCCTGCGCCCGCGCCCAGCGCTCTTGTTCGGCCAACAAGGCCTGCGCCACGCCGTGGCGACGGAATGCCGGCAGCACGCCGCCCAGCCAGCTGTAAAACACCGTTTCCTGCCGTTGATAACCGAGTTTGAAACCGGCCGGCTGCCCGCCTATCTCGGCGATCAACAGGCTGGCGGGGGCGGCGCCGATACGTTGCTGCAGATCGGCCAGGCTGTGCAGGCCGCCGAATTCGGGGATGCGTTGGTAAAGGCGGTGGATTTCTTCGAGCGTGGCGGTGCGGACGATTGGGGTCATGAGCGGCCTCCAAAGGATAGGGCCGCCCAGAATAACACGACTCAGCCCGGCTGCAGGCTGCCGCTGCGCGCCGCGATGCGTTTGAGCAGCATGTTCAGCAACACGCCGTACATCGGCAGGAAGAACAGCAGGCAGATCATCACCTTGAAGCTGTAATCCACCAGCGCGATCTCCACCCAGTTGTTGGCCATGAAGGGATCGCTGCTCTTATAGAAGGCGATGAAGAAGAACGCCAGCGTATCGCTGATGTTGCCGAGGAACATCGCCGCCGCCGGCGCCACCCACCAGGCGCTGCGTTGACGCAGGCGGTTGAAGACGTGTACGTCGAGGATCTGGCCGAGCACATAGGCCATAAAGCTGGCCACCGCGATGCGCGCCACGAACAGGTTAAAACTGCTCAGCGCGGCGAAGCCCTGCCATTCTCCCTGATAGGTGACGGTGGAGATCACGTAGGAGATGAACAGCGCCGGCACCATCACCGCCAGGATGATGCGCCGCGCCAGCGGCGCGCCGAAGATGCGCACGGTCAGATCGGTCGCCAGGAAGATAAACGGGAAGGTAAAGGCGCCCCAGGTGGTATGGAAGCCGAAAACGCTGATCGGCAGCTGCACCAGGTAGTTGCTGGAGGTAATGATGGCGATATGAAACAGCGAAAGCCAGACCAACGCCGTGAAGCGCTGCTGTGCGGTAAACGAATACATACTTGTAGCCTTTTTAGCAGTGGGGTGAGGGAACCCAGTGTGTCTTGTCAAAACAGCAAAAAACGCTGCGCGGCGGCATGATACGCGTTTGCGCAACCAATGCAATGGTTAAATTTAACGCAAACGTTAACGCATCTTGCGCAGAAAAACTACCGGCGTAAACTAGGCGCTAATGAGATGCGGCGAGCGTTCGCCGATCGTTTTTGAACGAGAAAAATTGCATGACTGACTTATTTGCCCAGGCAGACCAGACGCTCGACGCGCTGGGGCTGCGTTGCCCGGAACCGGTGATGATGGTGCGCAAAACCGTGCGCCATATGGACAACGGCGAAACGCTGCTGATTATCGCCGACGATCCGGCCACTACCCGCGATATCCCGGGGTTCTGCCGCTTTATGGAGCACACGCTGGTGGCGCAGGAGACCGAGCAGGCGCCATACCGTTATCTGTTACGGAAAGGTGTATAGTTTTTAATCGTCTCGTAAGATAAGCTCCCTGCGATTGGGGAGCGTTCGAAAGGGACAAACGATGATGAGTATTTTACTACTGCCTACGGTTGCCAAGATGGAAAATGAGGAACACACACAGGGCTATGAGCGCTGGTTTCTTGAAAGAGTTCAGGAAGCCATGGATGAGCCGTGGCCCGGTATTCCTCATGATGACGTGATGGCTGAAATGGATGCTGTTATCGCTGCTGCAGAAGCCAGGATCAACGCGAAGCAGGCATAATGCTCAACATCGAATGGACTCGAGCCGCACGTCAGGATCTGGCGGAGATTGTGGGATTCATCGCCAACGATAACCCTCTGGCGGCCAGAAAAATGAAGGTTCTCATCATGGAGGCCGTCACTCCCGCCGCCAGGCATCCTCGAATTTTCCGGCGTGGCAGAGTGGACGGCACGCATGAAATCCCCTTGCATCCCCATTATCTCCTGATTTACCAGGTGCTGGAAACTCACATCCGGGTGTTGCGGGTGTTACATACGCGCCGACAATATCCTTAGTATCTTCGCTGCAATCGATAATGGCGGGTTCCCATTGAGGAACCCGGCCTGGCGTCACGTTATTGGCGCTTTCTCAACAGCCGCAGCGCGTTGGCGGTGACCAGCGCGGTGGCGCCGGAGTCCGCCAGCACTGCCAGCCACAGCCCGGTTAACCCCAGCAGGCTGGTGATCAGAAAGACCCCTTTCAATCCCAGCGCGATGGTGATGTTTTGCCGGATATTGGCGTGGGTGGCGCGCGAGATGCGGATCATTTCCGCGACGCCCACCAGCCGGTTGTGGGTCAGGGCGGCGTCGGCGGTCTCCAGCGCCACATCGGTGCCGCTGCCCATGGCGATGCCGATGTTGGAGGCTTTCATCGCCGGGGCGTCGTTGATGCCGTCGCCGATCATCGCCGTCGGGCGCAGTTCGTTCAGCTCGGTAACCGCGGCGACTTTATCTTCCGGCAACAGACCGGCGCGATAGTCGAGGCCCAGCTCGCCGGCGATCGCCGCGGCGGCGCGCGGGTTGTCCCCGGTCAGCATCACGCCGCGAATACCCAGCGCGTTCAGTTCGGCTATCGCCTGTTTGGCGTCGCTGCGTAGCGTATCACGCAGCGCCAGCAAGCCGATGGGCGCGCCGTCTGCCAGCACCACCACCGCCGTTTTACCGGCGTTTTCCAGCTTGTCTACCTGGCTCTGCCATTGGGTGTCGAGCAGGCCCGGCGCCAGCTTGCCCGGCGCGCTGATCAGCACGGTCTTGCCGTCCACGATCCCTTCCACACCGACGCCGGCCAGCGCGCGGCGCGCCTGCGCCAGCGGCAGCTCGGCACCGCTGGCGGCGGCGCGGTTAATGATCGCTTGCGCCAGCGGGTGATGTGAACCGGCCTCTACCGCGGCGGCAAGCTGCAACAGCCGTTGTTCGGTGAGCGCGCCGATGGGCAGCACGTCGGTGACCGTCGGCTTGCCTTCGGTCAGGGTGCCGGTTTTATCGAAGGCGATGGTTTGAATCTGGCCCAGTTGCTCCAGCGCCGCACCGCCTTTAATCAGTGCGCCGCGCCGCGTGGCGGCCGCCAGCCCGGATGTGATGGCCGCCGGCGTCGAGATCACCAGCGCGCATGGACAGCCGATCAGCAGCAGCGTCAGGCCGCGATAGATCCAGGTCTCCCACGGCTGCGAGAACAGCAGCGGCGGCACCAGGATCACCGCGACGGCCAGCAGCATAATGGCCGGGGTGTAGTAGCGGCTGAAGCGATCGAGGAAGCGTTCGATCGGCGCGCGGCGCTCTTCGGCCTCTTCAATCAATTGCAGAATGCGGTCGATGGCGTTTTTGCCGGGCTCTGAGATCACCTTCATCTGTGCCGCCTGATCGACGGACAGGCTGCCCGCGGCCACTTTTTCCCCCCGTTGACGCTCGACCGGCACCGATTCGCCGGTCAGGGCGCTTTCGTCGAAGCTGGCGAACGGATTGAGCAGTTCGGCGTCGGCCGGCAGACGCCCGCCGGGCGCGATTTCAATCACGTCGCCGGGGCGCAGGCTGGCGACCGGCACGCGTTTGCGTTCCGTGCCTTGCAGCAGCAGCGCATCTTCCGGCACCAGCTCCATCAGCGCCTTCACCCCGCGCCGCGCACGGTTGGCGGCGTAGGATTCCAGCAGCTCGCCAACCATAAACAGCAGCAGCACCATCGCCGCCTCGGCGGTGGCGCCAATGAACAGCGCGCCGATGGCCGCCACGCTCATCAGCGTTTCGATGGCGAACGGCGTGCCGGAGCGAATCAGACGCAGCGCCTTCGCGGCGACCGGCGCCAACCCGACCAGCGTGGTGGCGATAAAGGCGATGCGACCCAGCTCCGGGTTAATCCGATCCAGCACCCAGCTGACCACCATCAGGGTGGTTAACAACAGCAGCGGCGCAAATTCGCCGAAGCGCGAGGCTTTTGGCACGGCATCTTTGGCTGTCTGAGCGCCGAGCAGGGTAAAACCGGCCTGGGCGACCGCGTCCTGGATCCGCAGGCTGATATCGGACTGTGCGTCGACCACCAGTTTTTCGGTGGCGAACAATACGCGTGCGCTGTCAACGCCGGGGAGCGCGGTGACGGCATTTTCGATTTTCTTGGCGCAGCTGGGGCAGTCCATACCGGTGACTTTCCAGCTGAAACGTTGGCTGCCGGAAGGGGGAGCGGCGGCCAGCCTGTCGCTTTCCTCGTCCGGATCGTCGGGGGCGGCGGCGCAGCCGCTCTCGCCATGATCGTGATGGTGATGGGCGTGTTCGGTCTGCGCAGCGGCGTTTTTCGGCTCGCTGCTGCAGCCATGCTGGGTTTTGCTGTGGCTGTGGTTGCAGCCGCATCCGCCTTCGGCGTGGTGATGTTCCTGATGATTATGATTTTGCTGATTGTGCATAACGTCCCCCTTCGGGCAGTTAACCGGGTTTGCTCAGCTGACTCTACACCCTGGAGTCCACTCCAGAGTCAAGCGCCGGATGAGAATTATTGCTAACGGCGTTCAGGCGTTATGGGGGGATTCATTCAATAATGAATAATGCGAATTTTAATCTATTGCTTTTTCTTATTACCTATTTCGAGAAAAAGTCTCGCCGCCGTTAGTTTAAATAAGAAAATAATATTCCTATAGAAACTAAAAAGTCGCCCGGTCTAATAATAAAGAGTTATTTATCTATAACGCGTTAGCAAAATTTATCTTTTGGCGCCTGATTAGCCAGCATGATTCGCTTGTGTCTGCAAGCCGCATTGCTATTGAAGTTTGGTGCCAACTTCTCCTCTCTAAGTTTCATTTGTTTTGTAAATAAGCGCAAAAAGTAGCATAACAAACTTTCGTTGCGATAATAAATGGTTGATTATTTTATGTGCAGTTTTGCGGTCCTGCCTATAATTGGAATCGATTACCATTTTTAATGGTGATCTTATTTGCTGATATATATGCATTAATTCTACCAAACACACTGCCGGTAACGGCGCATAAGCCCCTTCCAGCAAGCTTAAGGTTCATTAACCGTGGCTTACGGGGAGGTTATGTCTATCTGTCTGATTGATATCAATCAGGTAATGAGTGGAATCGAACCAATGCAATCTACTAAAAAGGCAATTGAAATTACTGAATCCAACTTCGCGGCCGCCACAACCGGCTACGATGCTGTAGACGACCTGTTGCATTATCATGAGCGGGGCAACGGGATTCAGATTAATGGCAAGGATTCATTTTCTAACGAGCAAGCTGGGCTGTTTATTACCCGTGAGAACCAAACCTGGAACGGTTACAAGGTATTTGGCCAGCCGGTCAAATTAACCTTCTCCTTCCCGGACTATAAGTTCTCTTCCACCAACGTCGCCGGCGACACCGGGCTGAGCAAGTTCAGCGCGGAACAGCAGCAGCAGGCTAAGCTGTCGCTGCAGTCCTGGGCCGACGTCGCCAATATCACCTTTACCGAAGTGGCGGCCGGACAAAAGGCCAACATCACCTTCGGTAACTACAGCCAGGATCGTCCCGGCCACTATGATTACGGCACCCAGGCCTACGCCTTCCTGCCGAACACCATTTGGCAGGGGCAGGATCTGGGGGGCCAGACCTGGTACAACGTCAACCAGTCCAACGTGAAGCATCCGGCGACCGAAGACTACGGCCGCCAGACGTTTACCCATGAGATTGGCCATGCGCTGGGTCTGAGCCATCCGGGCGATTACAACGCCGGTGAAGGCAACCCGACCTATCGCGACGTCACTTATGCGGAAGACACCCGTCAGTTCAGCCTGATGAGCTACTGGAGCGAAACCAACACCGGTGGTGATAACGGCGGTCATTACGCCGCAGCTCCGCTGCTGGATGACATTGCCGCCATTCAACATCTGTATGGCGCCAACCTGTCGACCCGCACCGGCGACACCGTGTACGGTTTTAACTCCAACACCGGTCGTGACTTCCTCAGCACCACCAGCAATTCGCAGAAAGTGATCTTTGCGGCCTGGGATGCGGGTGGCAACGATACCTTCGACTTCTCCGGTTATACCGCTAACCAGCGCATCAACCTGAACGAGAAGTCGTTCTCCGACGTGGGCGGCCTGAAAGGCAACGTCTCGATCGCCGCCGGTGTGACCATCGAGAACGCCATTGGCGGTTCCGGCAACGACGTGATCGTCGGCAACGCGGCCAATAACGTGCTGAAAGGCGGCGCGGGTAACGACGTGCTGTTCGGCGGCGGCGGGGCGGATGAGCTGTGGGGCGGTGCCGGTAAAGACATCTTCGTGTTCTCTGCCGCCAGCGATTCCGCGCCGGGCGCTTCAGACTGGATCCGCGACTTCCAGAAAGGGATCGACAAGATTGATCTTTCGTTCTTCAACAAAGAAGCGCAGAGCAGCGATTTCATTCACTTCGTCGATCACTTCAGCGGCGCGGCCGGTGAAGCGCTGCTGAGCTACAACGCTTCCAACAACGTGACCGATTTGTCGGTGAACATCGGTGGTCATCAGGCGCCTGACTTCCTGGTGAAAATCGTCGGTCAGGTAGACGTCGCCACTGACTTTATCGTGTAACGCAGCAACGGAGCGCCCGGCGCAGTCTCGGCCGGGCGTGATGTGGGAGCCGGTATGAAAGGTACTTTAACGCGCGCCGCCCTGGCGGCGGGAGGCATGATGGTGACGAGTGCGGTGATGGCCGGCAGTCTGGCGCTGCCGACCGCGCAGTCGCTGGCGGGGCAATGGCAGGTAGCCGACAGCGAACGGCAATGCCAAATCGAGTTTCTGGCCAATGAGCAAAGCGAGACCAACGGCTACCAGCTGGTGGATCGGCAGCGTTGTCTGCAAAGCGTATTTGCGGCCGAGGTGGTGGGCTGGCGCCCGGCGCCGGACGGCATCGCCCTGCTGCAGGCGGATGGCAGCACGCTGGCGTTCTTCTCGCGCGACGGCGATCTGTACCGCAATCAGCTGGGTGCGGGTGATGCCCTGACGTTGAAAGCGCTGGCTTGATGAAGAAACGGGTTCGGCGCGCCGAACCCGCGGCAGGTCTCTACAGGTAGAGCGAACGCACGATCAGGAAGTGGCCGGAGAAGTAACAGAAAGCCACGATGGCGTCCGCCGCGCGGAAGGTGAAGCGGTAGCGGTTGAGCAGCCAAACCACGTTGGCCAGCAGCAGCAGCGAGGTGCCGGTCAGCAGCGAGAAGCCGAAATCGGTGCTGCGCAGGAAATATTGCTCGCCCGCCAGCCAGACCATCAGCAGCGTCATCGCCACATAGGTGACGATCGGCCAACGCATCTCTTCCAACCGGGTCCAAAGGGCGGCCAGCAGCAATGCGCCGATCGCCAGCAGCGCCAGCGGCAGCGGCCAGAACAGACTGAACGTCATCTGGCTAGCGAAACTCAGGGTGTACAGCAAGTGGGACAGGAAAAAGGCGCCGATGGCGTACAGCACCCGCTCGCGCGGCAACAGAAGCAGCGCATCGCCGATCAGCGTTGCCAGCAGGCCGAGTACGATCAGATAGCCCGCGGCGCTGAGCACCGGCGCCTGCCAGGCCAACAGCAACAGCAGCAGCAGCGTGACGGGTTTGAACACCCAACGCTGCCAGCGCGGCCCACGGTAAGAGGCGTCGACGAACAGCCAACCGGAAAAGAATACGGCAAGGAACGGCCAACTCATTTATGTCTTCCTTATGTAGGAGGGAGCCGCAACCACCGGCTCCAAACTGTCACCCATGTCACTTCTTCATTTCAGTGTAGGTAGCCTGCCGACGATCGACAATGCTTTCTTGAGAATGCTATGTTTACGCCGATTTGAACGTGAAGGAAATGGGAAACCGATGAGTAAGCCACCGTTATTTTTTGTCGCCGTCATTGCGTTGATCGCCGTGCTGGCCACGCAACGTTACTTCAAACAGCGCCAGCAGGAGGCGGAAAACGATCGCGCGCCGATGCGCAGTCTGCAGGTGACGGTGAGTGACAAGCGGAGCTTCCCGGTCGCCAAGACCCGTGCGCCGCAGCGCGAGCCGTTGGTCAACGAGCCGATGTATTACGAGGTGGTGTTCAGCCCTAACCAGGGTGGTGAAAACATTACGCTGCGGCTGAAGCAATGGCAGTACAACCCGATAGAAAAAGGCGCGCAGGGCACGTTAAACATGCAGGGCACGCGCTTCGTCTCGTTCACCGTTCAGCCGTAGCGGTCACTTTTTCTTGATGGGCGGCTGTTTCTTTTGCCAGGCCAGCAGCTCGAACACGCCAAAGATAAAGATCTTGGCCTCTTGCCAGTAGCTGATCGGCTGATCCTTCGGCTGGGTGGATTTCAACAGCACCAACTGCAGGCCGTGCATCACCACCATAAAGAACAGCGCCACGTCGATGAAATACTTCAGCGGCTTGGGAAACGGATGGAACAGGTTAGAGAGCAGGAAGCCCCATACGCACAGCATCAGCAGGCGGCCCAGATTAATCAGCATGGTCGGTTTTCTCTTGCGAACGAAGATAAAGGCGATAAGCCACCTGGCCGGCGACCTTCTCCCGGTGCAACTGCCAGCTGGCAGGCACGTCCGCCGCGGCGCTTTCCGCCTCGGCTTCTACATAGATCCAGGCCTCGTCGGCCAGCCAGCCCCGCTGCTCCAGCAGCAGGGCGGTCTCCGCCAGCAGGCCTTTGCGAAACGGCGGATCGAGGAACACCACGTCGAACGGTTGACCGTCGCCCGCCAGCCAGCTCAGCGCGTTGGTGTTGATAACCACCCCTTTGCCCTGCAGCAGCGCCAGATTTTTTTCCAGCTGCTGCGCCACCGGCCGCTCGAATTCCAACAGCGTGGCGCTGCCGGCATAGCGCGACAGCGCTTCCAGCCCTAATGCGCCGCTGCCGGCGAAGCAGTCCAGGCAGCGCGCGCCCTGAATCACCGGCGCCAGCCAGTTGAACAGGGTTTCGCGTACCCGATCGGTGGTGGGGCGCAGCCCCGGGCTGTTCGGCACCGGAAGCTTACGGCCGCGCCATTGGCCGCCGATGATGCGGATCTGTCCGGCTGCGGCCTGGGGCGGTTTTTTGGCCGCCGCCCGTGGCGAGAGTCTTGTCATAAGCGTTGTTTGATTTCTTTTGCGGCGCGGGGCCGCAGAGGTTAACGAAAAGTTGTCCCTATTCTACCGGTGACGGGCGTCGGGGGGAACGGTAAAACTTTGTTGTCTGATTTCACACCGGAAAGCATGCCGGATGCGTGTTGCTGCGCGAGGGAAAGTGATAGACTCGGCGGATTATTGTCAGCATATATCCTTCAGGTATGTAGGGTAAGCGAGCCTTCGGTACGGAGTAGAGTCATAACATGGCAAAAGATAAGAAACGTGGGTTTTTCTCCTGGCTGGGCTTTGGCCAGAAGGAAAAGGAAGAAGAGCAACAGCAACCTGAGCAGCCGGTAGAGCAGGCGGAAGCTCAGGCCGCGGAGACGCCGGCTGCACCGGCCGCCGCCAAGCTGGACGACAAGCTCCCCGCCCAGGAATCTGAACCTGCCGCCTCCGTCGACACCCCGGGAGAGTGGGATAACGGTCAGGCCGGCGAGCAAATCGCGGAAAATTTGCCGGCGGCGGCTGAACAGCCGGCGGCGCAAGCGCTGGCCGAAGAGATCGTCAGCGTCACCGAACAGGTGGCGGCGCAACAGCAACCGGTCGTTGAACCTGAGCCGGTCGTCGAGCCTGAGCCGGTCGTTGAGCCTGAGCCGGTGGTTGAACCCGAGCCGGTCGTCGAGCCTGAGCCGGTCGTTGAACCTGAGCCGGTGGTTGAACCCGAGCCGGTGGTTGAACCCGAGCCGGTCGTCGAACCTGAGCCGGTGCCGGTCGTTGAACCTGAATCCGTGCCGGAAGTAGAAGAAGAACCGCTTGAGCCGGTGGTGCCGGCCGCGGCGCAAGAACAGGAAAGGCCGACCAAAGAAGGCTTCTTCGCCCGCCTGAAACGCAGCCTGCTGAAGACCAAACAAAACCTCGGCTCCGGCTTTATGGGGCTGTTCCGCGGTAAAAAGATCGACGACGATCTGTTCGACGAGCTGGAAGAACAGCTGCTGATCGCTGACGTCGGCGTGGATACCACGCGCAAAATCATCACCTCCCTGACCCAGCACGCCAGCCGCAAGCAGCTGAAAGACGCCGAAGCGCTGTACGGCAAGCTGAAGGAGGAAATGTCCGAAATTCTGGCCAAGGTCGATCAGCCGCTGGATGTCAGCGGGAAAACCCCGTATGTCATCTTGATGGTCGGGGTGAACGGCGTGGGTAAAACCACCACCATCGGCAAGCTGGCGCGTCAATTCCAGGCGGAAGGCAAGTCGGTGATGCTGGCGGCGGGGGATACCTTCCGCGCCGCCGCGGTGGAGCAGCTGCAGGTGTGGGGTGAACGCAACCGCATTCCGGTGGTAGCGCAGCATACCGGCGCGGATTCCGCTTCGGTGATCTTCGATGCAGTGCAGGCCGCCAAGGCGCGCGGCATCGATGTGTTGATCGCCGATACCGCCGGCCGTCTGCAGAACAAATCGCACCTGATGGAAGAGCTGAAGAAGATCGTCCGCGTCATGAAAAAACTGGACGACCAGGCCCCCCATGAGGTTATGCTGACGCTCGATGCCAGCACCGGCCAGAATGCGGTCAGTCAGGCGAAATTATTTAATGAGGCCGTGGGCTTAACCGGCATCACGCTGACTAAACTGGACGGTACCGCCAAGGGCGGGGTGATCTTCGCCATCGCCGATCAGTTCGGTATCCCGATCCGCTATATCGGCGTCGGGGAAGGCATCGAAGATTTGCGGCCGTTTAAGGCTGACGATTTTATTGAGGCACTTTTTGCCCGAGAGGATTAATACGGATGATTCGCTTTGAACAGGTCAGTAAAGCTTATCTGGGCGGACGGCAAGCGCTGCAGGGGGTTGATTTCCATCTGCGCCCGGCGGAGATGGCGTTTCTGACCGGCCATTCCGGCGCGGGGAAAAGTACCCTGCTGAAACTGATTTGCGGTATCGAACGGCCCAGCGCCGGCCACATCTGGTTTGGCGGTCACGACATCAGTCGCTTGAAAAACCGCGAGGTGCCGTTCCTGCGTCGGCAGATCGGCATGATCTTCCAGGATCACCACCTGCTGCTGGATCGCACGGTGTATGACAACGTGGCGATGCCGCTGATCATCGCCGGCGCCAGCACCGAAGATATCCGCCGCCGCGTTTCCGCCGCGCTGGACAAGGTCGGTTTGCTGGATAAAGCGAAAAACTTCCCGATTCAGCTGTCCGGCGGTGAGCAGCAGCGCGTGGGCATCGCCCGTGCGGTGGTGAACAAGCCGGCGGTGCTGCTGGCGGATGAACCGACCGGTAACCTGGATGATGCGCTGTCGGAAGGCATTCTGCGCCTGTTTGAAGAATTCAACCGCGTCGGCGTGACCGTACTGATGGCGACGCACGACACCGGGCTTATCGCCCGCCGCAATTACCGCATCCTGACGCTGAGCCAGGGCCGCATGCAAGGGGGCGCTCACCATGGCCAATAACGCAAAAACCGCCAAGAGCAAGGCGCTGCGCGGCGGCTGGCGCGAACAGTGGCGTTACGCCTGGATGAACGCCATCAAAGACATGCTGCGTCAGCCGTTGGCGACGCTGCTGACGGTGATGGTGATCGCCATTTCCCTGACGCTGCCGAGCGTGTGCTACATCGTGTGGAAAAACGTCAGCACCGCGGCCAGCCAGTGGTATCCAACGCCGCAGCTGACCGTTTATCTGGATAAATCGCTCGATGACGACGCCGCGCTGAAAGTGCTCGACGCCATCAAGGCGGAAGCCGGCGTGGAGAAGGTCAATTACCTGTCGCGTGAAGAAGCGCGCGGCGAGTTCCGCAACTGGTCGGGCTTTGGCGGCGCGCTGGACATGCTGGAAGAGAACCCGCTGCCGGCGGTGGCGATCGTCACGCCGAAGATGAGCTTCCAGAGTTCGGATACCCTCAACACCCTGCGCGATCGCGTAGCGGCGGTGCAGGGCGTGGAAGAAGTGCGTATGGATGACAGCTGGTTTGCCCGCCTGGCGGCGCTGACCGGGCTGGCGGGTCAGATCGCGGCGATCATCGGCGTGCTGATGATCGTGGCGGTGTTCCTGGTGATCGGCAACAGTGTGCGTCTGAGCATCTTCAGCCGCCGCGACACCATTAACGTGATGAAGCTGATCGGTGCCACCGACGGCTTTATTCTGCGGCCGTTCCTCAACGGCGGGGCGATGCTGGGTTTTGCCGGCGCGCTGCTGTCGCTGGTGTTGTCCGGCGCGCTGGTGTGGCAGCTGGAGTCGGTGGTCGCCGGGGTGGCCAAGGTATTCGGCACCACCTTCACCTTGCACGGGCTGGGCTGGGATGAGGCGCTGCTGCTGCTGATCATCTCCGCGATGATCGGCTGGATCGCCGCCTGGCTGGCGACGGTGCAACATTTACGCCGATTTACACCACAGTAAGATTTTTTTGGTATACTCTTCTCCTGCTGCTTTTGATCGCGTTGCGGGAGAAGAGTGACCTCAAGCGAAGTCAGCACCATCCCTCTCTTCTTAGCGCACAAATTCCCTATCGGCCTGCACCCTCGTCACGTATTGTCAGCAACAATGCTTGCAAAAAAGGGTGAACTTTTAGGGCGGAGTACGGTCAAAAATTGCAGCAAATGTTAAGGTGCCCGGCGTGTGGAACCGCTTTTGCTTCAGCAACTGCCGTAGAATCAATCATTTCCCCGCTGTAATAATCACCTGCATGATTTTGTATTCTCATAGAGAGGGTTTGAATGACCAAAGAAATGCAAACTTTAGCCTTAGTACCCCAAGGTAGCTTGGAAGCCTATATCCGGGCAGCCAACGCCTATCCGATGCTGACGGCAGAGGAAGAGCGGGAGCTGGCTGAACGGCTGCATTATCAGGGCGATCTGGATGCCGCTAAGCAGCTCATCCTGTCTCACCTGCGCTTTGTCGCTCATATTGCCCGCAACTATTCAGGCTACGGTCTGCCGCAGGCGGATCTGATTCAGGAAGGCAACATCGGCCTGATGAAAGCCGTTCGCCGCTTCAACCCGGAAGTCGGCGTGCGTCTGGTTTCCTTTGCGGTGCATTGGATTAAGGCGGAAATCCACGAGTACGTATTGCGCAACTGGCGCATCGTGAAAGTGGCGACCACCAAAGCGCAGCGCAAGCTGTTCTTTAACCTGCGCAAAACCAAACAGCGTTTGGGCTGGTTCAACCAGGACGAAGTGGAACTGGTGGCCCGTGAGCTGGGCGTCACCAGCAAAGACGTGCGCGAGATGGAATCGCGCATGGCGGCGCAGGACATGACGTTCGATCCGACTCCGGACGACGAGGCCCGCGATGGCCAGTCGATGGCGCCGGTGCTGTACCTGCAGGACAAGAGCTCGGACTTCGCCGAAGGCATCGAGGAAGATAACTGGGAAAGCAACGCCGCAGACAAACTGGCCTATGCGCTGGAAGGTCTCGACGAGCGCAGCCAGCATATCATCCGCGCCCGTTGGCTGGATGACGACAATAAGTCGACACTGCAGGAGCTGGCCGATCAGTACGGCGTTTCCGCCGAACGCGTGCGCCAGCTGGAAAAGAACGCCATGAAGAAACTGAAAATGGCGATCGAAGCCTGAGTCGATGCGAGATTCGATAAAAAAAGCCCGGCGAGCCGGGCTTTTTAGTGCCTGAAATTCGGCGTTATGGCGCCACGGCGGCGAAGTCCGGCGCCGGGCAGTCGTAGCCGAATTTCGCCGCCCACGGATAACGGGTGCCGGTGTTGATATAGCGCTGATAAAGCGCCCGGCCGGTTTTGGCATCGCGTTTGATAACCCAGCTGGCGGCGTTACACAGCACGGCGGCATAGGCCTGGCTCTTCGGCGGCAGCAGATCGGCCGCCTGTTGCGCCAGTCCCACCGCCTGCCAGCGATAGTGCAGGAAACGGTTGTCTTCCTCCGGTAGCGCCGCCTTGGCGCGCGCCGCTTCTGCGCTGTCGATCCAGCTTTTATGCTTCAGTTCGCGGGTATCGAACGCATCCCCCAGATAGGAATAGCCGGCGCCATAGATGGCGTAATCCGGCGTCATCTCATAGCCGGTAAACTCCAGCCCCTGGGCGCGCAGCAGGTTGGCGGCGCGATAGTAAGCCTGCGCGCGCGCCAGCGGCGCAGCGGATTTGTCCTTGGCGGCCTTCAGCTCGTCGGCGAACTGCTGCGCCGCTTGCCGGTAGTTGGGGATATCGAAGTAGGCCAGCGCCTCCGGCGCTCGCCCGGCGCGCATCAGCCGCCGCGCCAGCAGTTCGCGCAGCTGCACCTCCGGCGTGATCTGCTGGCCGCCGTAATCGTCCGGATTAACCGGCTTGAGCGGCGTCGTCGGCGCCGGGGCGTGCTTATCGACAAAGCCTTTCAACTCATCGACGGTCAGCACCCGTTCCGCCACGTCGGCCACGTCGGCCCAGTAAAGCGCTTTGCCGCGATACAGCAGGTCCATCGCCTGCAGATAGTCGCCTCGGTTCAGCGCCAGGATGGCCTGTTCGCCGGCCACCCGGCACTCCGGCACGATGGTTTCCGCGACGAAGTCGGCGTTGCGCTGTTCACCCCAGCTTTCGTCGGCGGGGAACGCGCTTGCCGCCTTGGCGTAGGCGGCGGTGGCGGCTTTCACGTCACCGTCGCGCAGCGCCATTTTGGCGCGCAGCCACCACGCCAGGCCGCTGTCGCCGGCGTTTTTCAGCAGGCTCGCCGCCATCGGGTACTGCCCCGAACGGTAAGCCAGCGCCGCCAGCCGATCGCTGCCGGCGAAGCCGCTTTTCACTGAGCCGTCCAGCAGCGTCAGGATCTGGTTGATGATTTGCGCGGAGCGGCCGTTGCCGTCGGTATCCGCCATTTGCAGGTTGCCGCTGCGGGCGAACAGCTCAATGGTCACCAGCTGCTGGATCAACGGATCGCCGATAATCTGTTTCAGCGTTTCCAGATGATCGGGATTGACCAGGAAGCTGGAGACGTACTGCAGCGACTGCCCGCCGCTCGGATCGCCCTGCGCCGCCTGTTGCGCGTACAGATGGGCGGCGGGGGCGACGTCACCCAGCCACAGGTGGATGCGCGCCTGCTGCCCAAGGCTGCTCAGCGCCAACTGATCGGGATCGGCGGCGCCGCTTTTCACCCGGTCGATCACCTGCTGGAATGCCGTCAGCGCCTGTTCAAGCGCGGCTTTTGGCGGGTGCTCGGCGGCGGGGGCCGCTTCACCGGATTCGTTTACCGGCGTCCCGTGGTCAGCCATCAGTACGCGGCCAAGCGAATACTGCGCCCGCAGTCCCCAGTCGCCCTGTTCGGCGGCCGGTAGCTTCAGCACCTGCTGGAAATAGTCTGCGGCGCGCGGATCGTGCTTGGCGAAAGCCACGGCGCCCAGTTGATAGAGACGCGCGGCGTTGGACAACCCCTGCGTATTGACGGCGTCAGCCTCTTCCACCGTTTTGGCGGCGCGCATTTTGCCTATCGCTATCGTTTCCGGCGATTGCGGCATCGGTTTCGGCGGCATCGGCGGCGGCGGGGCTTGCCAGTGCGGCAACTGTTTATCCGTCGGCACCAGCCGGCCGGCTTCGAAGGCGAAATTGCCCTCCGGCATATACAGCAGGGTGCCGTTGCGATCGATCAGCAGCCGGTTAGGAAAATCCGGGCCGCAGGCATAGCCGCCCAGCGGCAGTGCGGCGCCGATCAGCATGGCCAGCGGAAGAAGGCGGCGGGTGTTCCGTGCCGCGCGCGAATCAAGGTGTGACAAGGGTGCCTCCTGGCGTCAGTTGTTGGCAGCGCAGCCAGCCCAACGGCCGGGATTGCCCGGCGCGCAGCTGGTCGCTGCTGATGCGAATAAAGCGTTGCCGTTGCGGTGCGGATTCCAGCCGGTAGTTGCCGACCGCGTCCGCCGCCAGGCAGTCGTCGGCGCGGATGACCACCTCTTGCGGCAGCGGGGCGTCCACCGGCCCGTTGTTATGAATTATCAGATCATACAGCCCGTTTTGCTGCGGCTGAGGCCTAAATTTTACCTGCCAGTCTACATTCAGCGGCCGCTGTTCGATCACCGCTCGCAGCGTGGCGAGCGACCAGGCGCGCCGATCGTCCGCCAGCGGCAGTCGGAACCAAATCACGCCGCGCAGCCGGGGCGGCGTTTGCTGCGCCAGCGTTTGCAGAAAATCGGCGAGCTGCTGCGGCGCGACCGTCAGTTCGCGGCCGTTGCCGGCTACGCGCAGCGAGGATTCGCTCTCCACCTGCGCGCCCTGCGCATCAAACCCCAACAGCGCCATGCCATAGGCCGGCAGCGCGACGCGAAACGGTTTCGGTGTGACGGCGGCGTACTGCCGCACCCAGCGCAGCGCCAGCGGGCCGTCAAACAGCCCCTGCTGCGGTGAGAGCACCGCATGCACTTGCAGAACGGAACTGTCGGCCTGTTGCAGTACGCCGGGCAAGTTGGGCGAGCCGATCCAGGCGGGCAGGGCGGTGATGCCGAGTTGCAAAGCGGCGGGCAGCCGTTGGCGCAGCCGCTGCAGAAAACGTTGGTAATCCGGCAGGCGAGCCGTGGCGGCGTCATGATCGATCTCGACGCCGGTGACGGGCAGCCCGGCCGCCTGCCAGCGCTGGGTGATCGCCAGCAGACGCTGGATAATGGCTTCTTGGTCCAGCTGCGGCAGCTGGCCGTCGAGGCGCGCTACCAGCCAGAGCGGGCGGCCGTCCCGCTTCAGCAGGCTGAGATCGGCCGGGATTTCCCGCCAGCCTTCGCGTGGATGCACCTGCAGCGCCAGCACCCGCAGCGCGCCGAACAGATCGCGGCTACGCGCCAGCGCATCGGCGTGTTGCGGCGTCCAAACCCGCTGCCAAACGTAAACCTGCTGATCCCAGCCTGAGGCCTGGCGCAGCGCCTGCTGACGCCCGGCGAACCAGGCCGCCAACCCCAGCGCAATCAAGACCAGCGCCGCCAGCCAGCGTTTCATTTTTGCCAGAGATCGCCCTGCGGCGCGAAGCCGCAGGCGCGCATGAAGTTATCGACTTCCCCACGTTCGCGCGGCGCCAGACCGGCGGTCGACAGCTGCCAATGGGCGACCTGCGGCAGCTGACGCTGTGCATCTTGCACCAGGTAAAGACCGACGCCGCGGCGGCGCGTCACTTCGCGTACCAGCAGATCCAGCAGTTCGGCGCGGTCGTCCTGCAGCGCAATTTTCACCGCGCCCAGCAGACGCTCGTTGAAGCGGGCGGCGAACAGCGCCTTGCCGCCGCTCAGCCAGCTCTGCCACTGTTCCGGCTGCTGGTGCGGCCAAATTTTACCGAGGTCGATAAGGTCTTGCGGGGACAGCGCGGTCAGGCGCTCGATGGTCAGTTTCATGCAGAATTTCCGCGCAGCTAAATGATGCCGACAGTGTAATAGATCTTGTGCAGAGCGTTGTGTAAGTTTTTCTGTACGATTACTGTGCAATATGTTTTTTGCACGGGGCATTTTCCGAGTAAATAGTTAGTAAACGGATTGTTAACCAGCACAACGCGCTACGCCTCAAGGTAAACAGCGCAGATTTAATTCGAATTTTATCCTGTTTACACCGCTTGTTTCTGTCGGATGAAGTTGATTTGCAGCAGAAAATTCCTGTTTAATGGTATGAAAAATAAAGTCTTATTAGAAAATAATACCAACAAAACGCCTAAATCATTATTACTTATAACAAAAGCGGTCAATAACGATCGGGCGCAGGCAAACACAACAGGTACGTTCACAACGACAGATGGGGATTTGCGGATGAAATTAACAACAGGTAAGGCACTGCTGGCGGGTTGTATTGCGATGGCCATGAGCCAGGCGGCCATGGCGAAAGACATCAAGGTGGCGATCGTCGGGGCAATGTCCGGCCCGGTCGCGCAGTATGGCGACATGGAATTTACCGGCGCGCGCCAGGCGATTGCCGACATTAACGCCAAGGGCGGCATCAAGGGCGACAAGCTGGTCGGCGTGGAATACGACGACGCCTGCGACCCGAAACAGGCGGTTGCGGTCGCCAACAAGGTGATCAACGACGGCATTCGCTACGTGATCGGCCACCTGTGCTCCTCATCCACCCAGCCGGCGTCCGATATCTATGAAGACGAAGGCGTGATCATGATAACCCCGGCGGCCACCAACGCCGATCTGACCACCCGCGGCTACAAGATGATCCTGCGCACCACCGGCCTGGATTCGGATCAGGGCCCGACCGCCGCCAAATACATCCTCAGCGACATCAAGCCGAAGCGCATCGCCGTGGTGCACGACAAGCAACAATACGGCGAAGGCCTGGCGCGCTCGGTGCGCGACAGCCTGAAAAAACAGGGCACCGAAGTGGCGATGTTCGAAGGCATCACCGCCGGCGACAAAGACTTCTCCACCCTGGTGGCGCGTCTGAAGAAAGAGAATATCGACTTCGTGTACTTCGGCGGTTACTACCCGGAAATGGGCCAGATCCTGCGTCAGGCCAAACAGGCCGGGTTGACTACCCGCTTCATGGGGCCGGAAGGCGTGGGCAACTCCTCACTGTCCAACATCGCCGGCGCCGCTTCGGAAGGCATGCTGGTGACGCTGCCGAAACGCTACGATCAGGTGCCTGCCAACCAGCCGATCGTCGATGCGCTGAAAGCCAAGAAGCTGGATCCGACCGGCCCGTTCGTCTGGACCACCTATGCCGCGCTGCAGTCGCTGACCACCGGCATGGAGCGCAGCGGCAGTCAGGAACCGGCGGACATCGTCAAGGATCTGAAAACCGGCAAGCCGGTGGAGACCGTGATGGGGCCGCTGACCTGGGATGACAAGGGCGATCTGAAAGGCTTCGAGTTCGGCGTGTTCGAATGGCATGCCAACGGCACGTCCACACCGATCAAATAAGCCATAATGATTAGGGTGGGGCGCAGCCCGCTGCGCCCGGCGGGTCGGCTTGTCGGCCCCGTCTCCCTTTACCCGCCGGTTCTCCGCCGGCGGGTTTCGCAGCCAAGGGTTCAGAGTATGTCAGAGCAGCTCCTCTATTTTCTGCAGCAGATGTTCAACGGCTTAACGTTGGGCAGCACCTATGCATTGATCGCCATCGGTTACACCATGGTTTACGGCATCATCGGCATGATCAACTTCGCCCACGGCGAGGTGTACATGATCGGCAGCTATGTCTCCTTTATCGTTATCGCCGCCCTGATGATGCTCGGCATCGACGTCGGCTGGCTGCTGATCGGCGCCGCGTTCCTGGTCTCGATCGTCATCGCCAGCGCCTACGGCTGGAGCATCGAGCGGGTGGCCTACAAGCCGGTGCGCAACTCCAAGCGCCTGATTGCGCTGATCTCGGCCATCGGCATGTCGATATTCCTGCAAAACTACGTCAGCCTGACGCAGGGCTCACGCGATCTGGCGCTGCCCAGCCTGGTGACCGGCCAGTGGGTGCTGGGGGAAAGCAACGGCTTCGCCGCCACCATCAGCACCATGCAGCTGACCATCTGGCTCGTGACCTTCCTGGCGATGCTGGCGCTGACGCTGTTTATCCGCTATTCGCGCATGGGCCGTGCCTGCCGCGCCTGTGCGGAAGATCTGAAGATGGCCAGCCTGCTGGGCATCAACACGGACCGGGTGATCTCGCTGACCTTCGTCATCGGTGCGGTGATGGCGGCGGTGGCCGGGGTGTTGCTCGGCCAGTTCTACGGCGTCATCAACCCTTACATCGGCTTTATGGCCGGTATGAAAGCCTTCACCGCCGCGGTCCTGGGCGGCATCGGCAGCATTCCGGGCGCGATGATCGGCGGCCTGGTGCTGGGCGTGGCGGAAGCGCTGACCTCCGCCTACCTGAGCACCGAATACAAAGACGTGGTGTCGTTCGCGCTGCTGATCGTGGTGCTGCTGATCATGCCGACCGGCATCCTCGGGCGTCCGGAGGTTGAGAAAGTATGAAACTCAATCTGCTCAATGCGCTGATCGCCACGGCGGTGCTGTTCGTGATGGCGTCGTTCCTGATGGGCATGCAGCTCAGCCTGGACGGCACCAAACTGGTGGTGCACGGCGCGGCGGAAGTGCGCTGGATGTGGATCGGCATCGGCTGCGTCATCGTCTTTTTCTTCCAGCTGTTGCGCCCGCTGCTGCAGCAGGGCCTGAAAAAGGTCTCCGGCCCGGCGTTCGTGCTGCCTAGCTTCGACGGCACCACGCTGCGGCAAAAGCTGCTGGCGGCTCTGCTGCTCGTCGCGGCGGTCGCCTGGCCGTTCCTGGTGTCGCGCGGCACGGTGGATATCGCCACCCTGACGCTGATCTACGTGATGCTGGGCCTCGGCCTCAACGTGGTGGTGGGCCTGTCCGGTCTGCTGGTGCTCGGCTACGGCGGTTTCTACGCCATCGGCGCCTACACCTATGCGCTGCTGAATCATTATTACGGCCTCGGCTTTTGGGAGAGCCTGCCGCTGGCGGGGATCGTCACCGCCGCCTTCGGCTTCCTGCTCGGTTTCCCGGTGCTGCGGCTGCGCGGCGACTATCTGGCGATCGTGACGCTCGGCTTCGGTGAGATCGTGCGCATCCTGCTGCTGAACAATACCGAGATCACCGGTGGGCCGAACGGCATCAGCCAGATCCCGAAACCGACCTTCTTCGGCCTGGAGTTTAACCGCAGCGTGCGCGACGGCGGCTGGGATACCTTCCATAACGTCTTCGGCCTGAAATACGATCCGAGCGATCGCATCGTATTTCTGTACCTGGTGGCGCTGCTGCTGGTGGTGCTGACGCTGTTCGTCATCAACCGCCTGCTGCGCATGCCGCTCGGGCGCGCCTGGGAAGCGCTGCGCGAAGACGAGATCGCCTGCCGCTCGCTGGGCCTCAGCCCGACGCGCATCAAGCTGACCGCCTTTACCATCAGCGCCGCGTTCGCCGGGTTTGCCGGCACGCTGTTCGCCGCGCGCCAGGGGTTCGTCAGCCCGGAATCCTTCACCTTCGTCGAGTCGGCCTTCGTGTTGGCGATCGTCGTACTGGGGGGCATGGGCTCGCAGTTCGCGGTCATTCTGGCGGCGATCCTGCTGGTGGTGTCGCGCGAGCTGATGCGCGATCTGAATGAATATAGCATGCTGCTGCTGGGGGCGCTGATGGTGCTGATGATGATTTGGCGGCCGCAGGGGCTGTTGCCGATGAAGCGGCCGCAGCTGAAGCTGCAGGCGGCGGACATTCACGCGGACAAGGGGGAACAGGCATGAGCGTTCAACCTTTACTGCAGGTGGAAGGCCTGTCGATGCGTTTTGGCGGGCTGCTGGCGGTCAACAATGTCGCGTTGACGCTCAATGAAGGCGAAATCGTGTCGCTGATCGGCCCCAACGGCGCCGGTAAAACCACGGTGTTTAACTGCCTGACCGGTTTCTACCGCCCGAGCGGCGGCACCATCAAATTGCGCGATCGCCATCTGGAAGGGCTGGCGGGGCAGGCCATCGCCCGTATGGGCGTAGTGCGCACCTTCCAGCATGTGCGGCTGTTCCGTGAAATGACGGTGATTGAGAACCTGTTGGTGGCGCAGCATCAGCACCTGAAAAGTGGCGTGTTCGCCGGGCTGCTGAAAACCCCGGCCTTCCGCCGCGCCGAAGCCGAGGCGCTGGCGCGCGCGGCGGAGTGGCTGGAGCGCGTCGGCCTGCTATCGATGGCCAACCGTTCGGCGGGCAACCTGGCCTACGGGCAGCAGCGTCGGCTGGAGATCGCCCGCTGCATGGTGACCCGGCCGGAGCTGCTGATGCTGGACGAACCGGCCGCCGGTCTGAACCCGAAAGAGACCGACGAGCTGGATCATCTGATCGTCGAGCTGCGCGATCGGCATAAGGTCTCGGTGTTGCTGATCGAGCACGACATGAAGCTGGTGATGGGCATCTCCGATCGCATTTACGTGGTGAATCAGGGCACGCCGCTGGCGCAGGGCACACCGGCGGAGATCCGCAACAACCCGGACGTGATCCGGGCTTATTTGGGCGAATAATAATATGTTGTCATTCAATCAGGTATCCGCCCATTACGGCAAAATTCAGGCGCTGCATCAGGTCAGTCTCACGATTAGTCAGGGCGAAATCGTGACGTTAATCGGCGCCAACGGCGCCGGTAAAACCACGCTGCTCGGCACCCTGTGCGGCGAACCGCGTGCCAGCGAAGGCAGCATCGTCTTCCAGGGGCAGGACATCACCCAGTGGCAAACCTCGCGCATCATGCGCGAAGCGGTGGCGATCGTGCCGGAAGGGCGGCGCGTCTTCTCGCGCATGACGGTGGAAGAAAATCTGGCGATGGGCGGCTTCTTCGCCGATCGTCACCAATATCAGCAGCGCATCGAACGGGTGTTCACGCTGTTCCCGCGCCTGCTGGAGCGCCGAAGCCAGCGTGCCGGCACCATGTCCGGCGGCGAACAGCAGATGTTGGCCATCGGCCGCGCGCTGATGAGCCAGCCGAAGCTGCTGCTGCTCGACGAACCTTCGCTTGGGCTGGCGCCCATCATCATCCAGCAGATTTTCGACATCATTCAGCAGCTGCGGGAAGAGGGCATGACCATCTTCCTGGTGGAGCAAAACGCCAATCAGGCGCTGAAATTGGCGGACCGCGGTTATGTGCTGGAAAACGGCCGCGTGGTGTTGGAAGATACGGGGGCTGCATTGTTAGCCAACGAAGCAGTGAGGTCGGCGTATCTGGGCGGTTAATCCGCCCCCCTACGAATTAAAATAATCAGGTACGAGAAGAAGAAATGAAGACAGAAGGGTTACTCGCGCAGCGCATCGTTAACGTAAAAAGTTCGGCCATCCGTGAATTGCTTAAGCACAGCAAGATGGAACACGTCATTTCGCTGGCGGGCGGCATCCCCTCTGATGCGCTGTTCGATTTCGAAGGATTGAGCATCGCCACCCAGCAGGCGATCACCGAACAGCCGAAAAGCGCATTCCAGTATGGCCTGACCGAGGGCAGCCCGCTGCTGCGTGAGCGCATTTGCGCGCTGTGCGCCGAGCGCGGCGTCACCGCGCGCGCAGAAGAGGTGATGGTCACCGCCGGCTCTCAGCAGGCCCTGGATTTGGTGATGCGCGCCATCGTCAACCCGGGCGACGTGTTCGTGGTGGAGCGCCCGACCTACCTGGCGGCGCTGCAAACGCTGGAACTGGCGGAGGCCAACATCATGTCGGTCTCGTCCGACAGCGACGGCATGGTGGTGGAAGAGCTGGCCGAGCTGCTGAAAACCCAGCGCATCAAGGGAGTGTACGTGGTGCCGAACTTCGGCAACCCCAGCGGCATCACCCTCAGCGCCGCGCGCCGCGAACTGCTGGTGAAGCTGGCCGCCGAACATAACTTCCTGATCATCGAAGACGATCCGTACGGCGAGCTGCGTTTCACCGAAGAGCGCCACCCGACGCTGCATCAGGTGTCGCAGCAGGTGCTGGGCAACACCGACCACATCATCTATACCTCGACCTTTTCCAAGATCCTGGCGCCGGGCCTGCGTTTGGGCTGGGCGATCCTGCCGCCGTTCCTGCTGCATAAAGTGGCGATCATCAAACAGGCGGCGGATCTGCACGCCAGCGCCCTGTCGCAGAGCATCGTCGAATGCTACCTTGGCCTGGATCGCCTGCCGGCGCAGATCGACAAGATCCGCGCCGCCTATAAACACAAGGGCGAGATCCTGGCCGGTTTGGTGGAGCAGGAGCTGGGCGACTACATCACCTTCGATAAACCGAAGGGCGGTATGTTCCTGTGGGCGCGTTTCCGCCAGCCGTTCAACGCCACCGCATGGCTGAACACTACGCTGCAGCAGGGCGTGGTGTTCGTGCCGGGGGAATACTTCTTCTCCGACAACCCGGATCGTTCGACCTTCCGCCTGTCGTTCGCCACCGCCACCGAGCAGCAGATGCAAGAAGCGGTCGCGCGCCTGCGTCGTTCGCTGTAATCCTCGCGGCGGCGGAGCCCATGCCCGCCGCCGACATCAAACCGCCATCTTCACTTCACCTTGCCGTCATGTGGCTGTCATCTAACGGTTATTTTTCTGTCATCCGCGCATGGCATGTTAGCTTCCGAACAAAAAACTGATTCTTTTCGCTCACGCGCTTTTACACCAGCTTTTTCAGGAGTTAGGCATGCTCACCTACGCTATTCGCAAAACCACGCTGTGCGTCGCATTGACCCTGGCGGTCAGCGCACAGGCGCTGGCGGCGACAGAAATCCCGTTCTGGCATTCGATGGAAGGCGAACTGGGTAAAGAAGTGGACTCTCTGGCGGATCGCTTCAACCAGTCGCACAGCGACGTCAAGATTGTGCCGGTTTATAAAGGCAACTACGAACAGAGCCTGGCGGCGGGCATCGCCGCTTACCGCTCCGGCAAGGCGCCGGCGATCCTGCAGGTTTACGAGGTGGGCACCGCCACCATGATGGCCAGCAAGGCCATCAAACCGGTCTACGAAGTGTTTAAAGAGGCCGGCATCAACTTCGACGAGTCGGTGTTCGTGCCGACGGTGGCCGGCTATTACACCGACAACAAGAGCGGCCATCTGCTGTCGCAGCCGTTCAACAGCTCCACGCCGGTGCTGTACTACAACAAAGACGCCTTCAAAAAGGCCGGCCTGAACCCGGAACAACCGCCGAAAACCTGGCAGGAACTGGCGGCGGATACCGCCAAACTGCGCGAAGCCGGCATGAAGTGCGGTTACGCCAGCGGCTGGCAGGGCTGGATCCAACTGGAGAACTTCAGCGCCTGGCACGGCGTGCCGTTCGCCAGTGAAAACAACGGCTTTGGCGGCACCAGCGCCAAGCTGGAGTTCAACCAACCGCTGCAGGTCAAACATATTGCGCTGCTCGAAGCGATGAACAAGAAGGGCGACTTCACCTATTTCGGCCGCAAAGACGAATCCACCGAGAAGTTCTATAACGGCGACTGCGCCATCACCACCGCCTCATCCGGTTCGTTGGCGGACATCAAGCACTACGCCAAATTCAACTACGGCGTCGGCATGATGCCGTACGACGCCGACGCGAAAAATGCGCCGCAAAACGCCATCATCGGCGGGGCCAGCCTGTGGGTGATGAACGGCAAAGACGCCGCCACCTACAAGGGCGTGGCCGAATTCCTGCAGTACCTGGCGCAGCCGGAAATCGCCGCCGAATGGCACCAGAAGACCGGCTATCTGCCGATCACCACCGCGGCTTACGATCTGACCAAGCAGCAGGGCTTCTACGACAAGAACCCGGGTGCTGACGTCGCCACTCGCCAGATGCTGAACAAGCCGCCGTTGCCGTTCACCAAGGGCCTGCGCCTGGGCAACATGCCGCAGATCCGCAGCGTGGTGGATGAGGAGCTGGAAGGCGTGTGGACCGGCAAGAAAACGCCTCAGCAGGCGTTGGACGCCGCCGTGCAGCGCGGTGACGTGCTGCTGCGCCGCTTCGAAGCTTCGACCAAGTAACCCCGCGTCGCGGGCCCGGTAGACCGGGCTCGCGTCTTCACGCCGATCCTTCCGTACCCGATTAATGGTTTAACTGCTATGTCATCTTCCCGTCCCGGTTTCGGCTGCAGCTGGTTGCCCTATGCGCTGGTGCTGCCGCAGCTGCTGATTACCGCCGTCTTCTTTTTATGGCCCGCCGGCGAAGCGCTGTGGTATTCGGTGCAGAGCCTCGATCCGTTCGGCCTGTCCAGCCAGTTTGTCGGGCTGGATAACTTTAAACAGCTGTTCCAGGATCCTTACTACCTCGACTCGTTCTACACCACGCTGATCTTCAGCTTCCTGGTGGCCGGCATCGGGCTGGCGGTTTCGCTGTTCTTCGCTGCGCTGGTGGACTACGTGCTGCGCGGCAGCCGCCTCTATCGCACGCTGATGATCCTGCCCTACGCGGTGGCGCCGGCGGTGGCGGCGGTGCTGTGGATCTTTCTGTTCAACCCCGGTCTGGGGTTGATCACCCATTTCCTCAACGGTCTGGGCTATAACTGGAACCATGCGCAAAACAGCGGCCAGGCGATGTTCCTGGTGGTGCTGGCCTCGGTATGGCAGCAGATAAGCTATAACTTCCTGTTTTTCCTCGCGGCGCTGCAGTCGATCCCGCGTTCGCTGGTGGAAGCGGCGGCCATCGACGGCGCCGGCCCGGTGCGGCGTTTCTTCCATCTGGTGCTGCCGCTGATCGCGCCGGTGAGCTTCTTCCTGCTGGTGGTCAATCTGGTGTACGCCTTCTTTGATACTTTCCCGGTGATCGACGCCGCCACCGGCGGCGGGCCGGTGCAGTCCACCACCACGTTGATCTACAAGATCTACCGCGAAGGCTTCGCAGGGTTGGATCTCTCCAGTTCCGCCGCGCAGTCGGTGATCCTGATGTTGCTGGTGATCGGCCTGACGGTGATCCAGTTCCGCTTCGTTGAACGTAAGGTGCGCTACCAATGATTGAGAATCGACGCGGGCTGGATGTCTTCAGCCATGTGATGCTGATTATCGGCGTGCTGGTGGTGCTGTTCCCGCTGTACGTGGCCTTTGTCGCCGCCACGCTGGACGACAAACAGGTGTTTCAGGTGCCGATGACGCTGGTGCCCGGCGGTCACCTGTGGGAGAACATCCGCAATATCTGGCAGGGCGGCGTGGGCAACCTCAAGGTGCCGTTCTCGCTGCTGCTGCTCAACAGCGTGATCATGGCGCTGGCGATCACCTGCGGCAAGATCGCGGTGTCAGTGCTGTCGGCTTACGCCATCGTGTATTTCCGTTTCCCGCTGCGCAGCCTGTTTTTTTGGCTGATTTTCCTCACCCTGATGCTGCCGGTGGAAGTGCGCATTTTCCCGACGGTGGAGGTGATCTCCAACCTCAACCTGCTGGACAGCTATACCGGCCTGACGCTGCCGCTGATGGCCTCGGCCACCGCCACCTTCCTGCTGCGCCAGTTCTTCATGACGTTGCCGGATGAGCTGCTGGAGGCGGCGCGCATCGACGGCGCCGGGCCGATGCGTTTCTTTTGGGACATCGTGTTGCCGCTGTCGAAAACCAATCTGGCGGCGCTGTTCGTCATCACCTTTATCTACGGCTGGAACCAATACCTGTGGCCGATCCTGATCACCAGCGACGCTTCGATGGGCACCGCGGTGGCGGGCATCAAGAGCATGATCTCCACTTCCGGCGCGCCGACCCAGTGGAACCAGGTGATGGCGGCGATGATTCTGACTTTATTGCCACCGCTGGCGGTGGTGCTTCTGATGCAGCGCTGGTTTGTGCGCGGTCTGGTTGATAGCGAGAAATAACGACGATGGCAGGATTAAAACTACAGGCGGTCACCAAGTCTTACGACGGTAAAACGCCGGTGATCAAACAGATCGACCTCGACGTGGCGGACGGTGAGTTCATCGTGATGGTCGGCCCGTCCGGCTGCGGCAAATCCACGCTGCTGCGGATGGTGGCCGGGCTGGAGCGCACCACCAGCGGCGATATCTATATCGATACCCGGCGCGTGACCGATCTGGAGCCCAAGGATCGCGGCATCGCGATGGTGTTCCAGAACTACGCGCTCTATCCGCACATGAGCGTGTACGACAACATGGCTTACGGCCTCAAGATCCGCGGTTTCGGCAAGGAGCATATCCGCCAGCGAGTGGAGGAAGCGGCGCGCATCCTGGAGCTGGAGCCGCTGCTCAAACGCAAACCGCGCGAACTTTCCGGCGGCCAGCGCCAGCGCGTGGCGATGGGGCGCGCCATCGTGCGCGAACCGGCGGTATTCCTGTTCGATGAGCCGCTGTCCAACCTGGACGCCAAGCTGCGGGTGCAGATGCGCCTGGAGCTGCAACAGCTGCATCGTCGTCTGAAAACCACCAGCCTGTACGTCACCCACGATCAGGTGGAGGCGATGACGCTGGCGCAGCGGGTGATCGTAATGAACAAGGGCGTGGCGGAGCAGATCGGCACCCCGAGTAAAGTGTACCAACGGCCGGCTTCGCTGTTTGTCGCCGGCTTTATCGGATCGCCGGCGATGAACCTGCTGCCCGGCACCCTCAGTGCCGACGGCGGCCAGCTGCTGCTGGCGGACGGCATGGCGCTGCCGTTGCCGGCGGCCAAGCCGCAGTGGGCGGGGCGGTCGTTGACGCTGGGCGTTCGGCCGGAGCATATTCAGCTGGTGGCGCAAGGCCAGGGCGTGCCGCTGCAGCTGCAGACGTTGGAACTGCTGGGGGCCGACAATCTGGCGCACGGCCAGTGGGGCGGGCACGGGGTGATCGCGCGGCTGTCGCATGAAACCTTGCCGGCGGCGGGCAGTACGCTATATTTGCAACTGCCTGCTCAGGCGCTGCACTTCTTTGACACCCACAGCGGATTACGGATGGATTGATGACTAGACCCTGGCCTTACCCTCATATCGTCGCCCACCGCGGCGGCGGTTCTCTGGCGCCGGAAAACACCCTGGCGGCGATCGATGTCGGCGCGCGCCACGGCCACAAGATGATCGAGTTCGACGCCAAGCTGGCGCAGGACGGGCAAATTTTCCTGCTGCACGACGACACGCTGGATCGCACCAGCAACGGTTGGGGCGTGGCGGGCGAGCTGCCGTGGGACAAACTGGTGCAGCTGGATGCCGGCAACTGGTACAGCTCGGCCTTCAAGGGCGAGCGGCTGCCGCTGTTGTCGGAGGTGGCGGAACGCTGCCAGGAACATGGCCTGATGGCCAATATCGAGATCAAACCGACCACCGGCAGCGACGATGAAACCGGCCGGGTGGTGGCGCTGGCGGCGCGGCTGCTGTGGCAAGGGCAGACCGACCCGCTGCTCTCTTCTTTCTCGGTCGAAGCGCTGGCGGCGGCGCAGCGCACCGTGCCGGACTTGCCGCGCGGCCTGCTGTTGGAGGCCTGGGACGACAACTGGCGCGAGCTGACTGAACGCCTGGATTGCGTCTCGCTGCATATCGATCACAAAGCGCTGACCGCCGAGCGGGTGAAAGCGTTGAAAGACGCCGGGCTGCGCATTCTGGTGTATACCGTCAACCAAGCGGATCGCGCGCGCCTGTTGCTCGATTGGGGCGTTGACTGCATTTGCACCGACCGGATAGATTTGATTGGCCCGGATTTTTAATCCGGCGCCGATGAATCCCGCGACGACAAGCCTTGCCGCCGCACCACCGGAAGGAATGCGATGCCTGGCTTTATCCTGTCACTGTGGCACCAGATCGTGCTGTCTTTACCGCTGTTCGTCCTGATCGCGTTGGGTTATGGGCTGATTCGCTGGGGGAAATGGCCTTCCAGCATCACCGATGGCCTGACGCGCTTCGTGTTTTCCCTCGCCTTGCCCGCCATGTTGTTTCGCATGATGTGCGACTTCTCGCAGCGCCCGGCGGTCGACGCCCGGCTGTTGATCGCGTTCTTTGGCAGCTGCCTGATCGTGTTTGTGCTTGGCCGCCTGGTCGCCCGGCACCTCTTCCGGCTAGATGGCGTCGCCGGATCGGTGTTTGCGCTGGGCGGTATTTTCTCCAATAACGTGATGCTCGGTTTACCGATCGCCAGCGTAATGCTGGGGCAGGCGGCGATCCCGTCGGTGGCGCTGGTGCTGGTGTTCAACGGCCTGATCCTGTGGACGCTGGTGACGGTATCGATCGAATGGGCGCGCAACGGCTCGCCGACGCTGAGCGGCTTCGCTAAAACCGCGCGCAGCGTGCTGACCAACCCACTGATCGTCGGCATTCTGTCCGGCACCTTGTTCAGCCTGACCGGCCTGCCGCTGCCGACCTTCGTCGATCGGCCGGTCAGCATGCTCGGCCAGGTGGCGGCGCCGCTGTCGCTGGTGGTGCTTGGCATGGGGCTCGCGGAGTATCGCATCAGCGAAGGCTGGCAGCTGAGCAGCGCCATCTGCGTGCTGAAGCTGCTGGTGCAGCCGCTAGTGATTTGGCTGCTGGCCTGGATGATGGATTTGCCGCCGATGGAGACCCGCGTTGTGGTGCTGTTGGGCTCAATGGCGGTGGGGGTGAACGTCTACCTGATGTCGCGCCAGTTCAATACGCTCACCGGCCCGGCCGCCACCAGCCTGGTGATGTCCACCGTGCTGACGGCGATCACCACGCCGCTGTTCCTCACCGTTATGGGCGTGCGGGCGTAGCCGGCATCGGCGCCTGCGGCACCGCCGGCGCGGTGCGATTGAACGGATCGCGCGGCTGGTTGCCGTTAGGCAGCAGTTGCCCGCCGTTCGGCGTGGTTTGCATCAGCTGTTGCCGCTGATTGTCGAACTGTCGCTGCTGCTGCAGGCGGCGTTGATCCATCTGCCGGTTGTTCAACAAGCGCTGTTGCTGCGCCTGCTGGCTGTTTTGGTTGAGTAACTGCTGCTGTGAGCGCAGGTCGGTTACGCCGTTGGCCGCCGCCGCCAACCCAGGCAGCAACAGCAGAGCGAACAGAATGTGAGAAGTTTTCATGATGGTTACCTCGCCTTTTTATTAAGCCTAACCCAGCGGTGAAATTTTGCCGGTAGTTTATCTTTTATTCAGATGTAAACCGCCTTTCATCCCCTTATGCGTCCATCTTCCGTTACAATCGCCCTTTCGGTCTTTTTAGGATGAACCCATCGTGCTGCTCTTGGTTATCACCACCATTCTGTGGGCGTTCTCTTTCAGCCTGATCGGCGAATATTTGGCGGGCCATGTCGACAGCTGGTTCTCGGTGCTGATGCGCATCGGGCTGGCGGCGCTGGTGTTCCTGCCGTTCCTGCGCTGGCGCAACATCAAACTCAAGGTGATCCTGCTGTATATGCTGGTGGGTGCCTTCCAGCTGGGCATCATGTACCTCATCAGCTTCCGCGCTTATCTCTATCTGACGGTGCCGGAGTTCCTGTTGTTCACCGTGCTGACGCCATTGTACATCACGCTGATCTACGACTTGCTGAGCGGCCGTCGCCTGCGCTGGGGCTACGCCTTCAGCGCGCTGCTGGCGGTGCTGGGCGCGGCGATCATTCGCTATCACCAACTGAGCGAACACTTCTGGTGGGGGCTGTTGCTGGTGCAGGCGGCGAACATCAGCTTCGCCATCGGCATGGTCGGCTATAAGCGCCTGATGGAAGTGCACCCCTTGCCGCAGCACACCGCCTTTTCCTGGTTCTACCTGGGGGCGGCGGCGGTGGCGGTGGTGGCCTGGTTCCTGTGGGGCAATCCGCAGCAGCTGCCAACCACCAATCTGCAGTGGGGCGTGCTGATCTGGCTGGGCGTGGTGGCGTCGGGGTTGGGTTACTTCATGTGGAACTACGGCGCGACGCAGGTCGATGCCGGCACGCTCGGCATCATGAACAACATGCATGTGCCGGCCGGCTTGTTGGTCAACCTGGCCATTTGGCAGCAGCAGCCGCACTGGCCGAGCTTTATCCTCGGCGGGGCGGTGATCGTCGCTTCGCTGTGGGTGCACCGCCGCTGGGTGGCGCCGAAACAGCTCGGCTAAACGAGGGCCGGCAGTTTACACGCCGGCCGCCAACGCTTTGGCGCCGGTCGCGCCGGGGCGTGCGGCGTCGCGCACGAACGGCAGATGATCGCAGGCGTGCTGGCGGGCCGAGCGGATAAAGGCTTCGGTCACCGCCTGGCGCTGTTCGCCGTCGCGCACGGCGGCGTACAGGCGGCTCCACAGGCCGTCACCCAGGGTTTTGGTCACCACCAGCCCCTGCCGTTCGAAACTCTCCACCACCCAATGCGGCAGCGCCGCAATCCCCATCCGCGCCGAGACCATCTGGATCAGCAGCAGCGTGTTATCGACGTTCTTCAACGCCGGGTTGACGCCCGCCGGCTGCAGGAAATGCCGCCAGATATCCAGCCGCTGGCGCTGCACCGGGTAAATCAACAGCGTTTCATCGCTCAAGTCTTCCGGCTCGATGTGCGGCTTGCCGGCGAGCGGATGATCCGGCGCCAGCACCAGACGCACCTCAAAATCGAACATCGGCGAATAGTGCAGGCCGCTGCGCGGCAGGATATCCGACGTCATCACCAGATCCAGCTCGCCCTGTTGCAGGGCCGGCTGCGGATCGAAAGTGACGCCGGAGGTGAAGTCCATCACCACCTGCGGGAAACGCTGGCGGAAGTTGTCCAGCGCCGGCGTTAGCCACTGAATGCAGCTGTGGCATTCGATGGCGATGCGCAGCGTGGTTTGATGCGGCTCGTGGCAGGCCTGCAGCGCCTGCTGGATCTGCGGCAGCACCTGTTCCGCCAGCTGCAGCAGGATTTCGCCCTGGGCGGTGAAGCGCAGGGGCTGGCTCTTGCGCACGAACAGCTTGAAGCCCAGACGTTGCTCAAGATCGCTGAACTGGTGCGACAGGGCAGACTGCGTCTGATGAAGTTGGGCCGCCGCCCCCGCCAACGAACCGCTGTTGCGCAGAGCCTGCAGCGTCCGTAAATGTTTCAGTTCGATCATGAGAGTCCTTCACATTGACAGTGAATAAATTGCGCTTGTGGTTAATACAGTACCTGCTGATTATGGATGTGTAAACATCTGGACGGCTAAATGGGGAATATGACGATGGCAATCTTGAATCACACACTGGGTTTTCCTCGCGTTGGGCTACGACGTGAGCTGAAAAAAGCTCAGGAAAGCTACTGGGCCGGCAACTCAACGCAGGAAGAGCTGTTGGCGGTTGGCCGCGAGCTGCGCGCTCGTCATTGGCAGCAGCAACGGCAGGCCGGGGTGGATTTGGTGCCGGTCGGCGATTTCGCCTGGTACGATCATGTGTTGACCACCAGCCTGCTGCTGGGCAACGTGCCGGCGCGCCATCAGAATGCGGATGGCTCTATTGATCTGGACACGCTGTTCCGCATCGGCCGTGGCCGCGCACCGACCGGCGAGCCGGCGGCCGCGGCGGAAATGACCAAATGGTTTAACACCAACTATCACTACATGGTGCCCGAATTCCAGCAAGGCCAGCAGTTCAAGCTGGGCTGGACCCAACTGCTGGACGAAGTGGACGAAGCGCTGGCGCTGGGGCATCACATCAAGCCGGTGTTGCTTGGCCCAGTGACTTATCTGTGGTTGGGTAAAGTGAAGGGCGAGCCGTTCGACCGCCTGTCGCTGCTGAAAGAGATCCTGCCGGTTTACCAGCAGGTGCTGGCGGAGCTGGCGAAGCGCGGCGTCGAATGGGTGCAAATCGACGAACCTGCGCTGGTGCTGGAGCTGCCGCAAGCCTGGCTGGACGCCTTCAAACCGGCGTATGACGCGTTGCAGGGGCAGGTTAAGTTGCTGTTGACCACGTATTTCGACAGCGTCGGCCACAACCTCGACACCATTCGCACGCTGCCGGTGCAGGGGCTGCACGTCGATCTGGTCGCCGGCCATGACGATATCGCCGCGCTGAGCGCCGCATTGCCGCAAGACTGGCTGCTGTCGCTGGGCGTGATCAACGGCCGCAACGTTTGGCGCGCCGATCTGAGCCGCTGGTTCGAACGTCTGCAGCCGCTGGTGGGACAGCGCCCGCTATGGATCGGCACCTCCTGTTCACTGCTGCACAGCCCGATCGATCTGAGCGTGGAAAGCCGTCTGGACGAAGAAGTGAAAAGCTGGTTCGCCTTCGCCCTGCAAAAATGCGCCGAGCTGGCGCTGTTGAGCTCGGCGCTGAACGCGCCTGATGCGACGAAACAGGCCGAGCTGGACGCCTACAGCGCGCCGATCCGCGCCCGTCGCCAGTCGAACCGCGTGCATAACCCACAGGTTGAGTGCCGTCTGGCCGCGATCACCGCGCAGGACTGCGAACGCCGCAGCGCGTACGCCGAGCGCGCCAGGGCGCAGCACGAGCGTTTCAAGCTGCCGGCCTGGCCAACGACGACCATCGGTTCGTTCCCACAGACCACCGAAATCCGCGGCCTGCGTCTGGACTTCAAACAGGGCCGTTTGGACGGCAGCAACTACCGCACCAGCATCGGTGAGCACATCAAACAGGCGATCGTCGAGCAGGAGCGCCTCGGGCTGGACGTACTGGTGCACGGTGAAGCCGAGCGCAACGACATGGTGGAATATTTCGGTGAGAACCTCGACGGCTTCGTGTTTACCCAGAATGGTTGGGTGCAGAGCTACGGTTCCCGCTGCGTGAAGCCGCCGGTGATCATCGGTGACGTCAGCCGCCCGGAAGCCATTACCGTCGAATGGGCCAAATTCGCCCAGTCGTTGACCGACAAGCCGGTGAAAGGCATGTTGACCGGGCCGGTGACCATCCTGTGCTGGTCGTTCCCGCGTGAAGACGTGACCCGCGAAGTGATCGCCAAGCAGATTGCGCTGGCGCTGCGCGACGAGGTGGAAGATTTGGAAAAAGCCGGCATCGGCATCATTCAGATCGACGAACCTGCGCTGCGCGAGGGGCTGCCGCTGCGACAATCCGACTGGGCCGCCTACCTGAACTGGGCGGTGGACGCCTTCAAATTGAACGCCGCCGTGGCGCAGGATGACACCCAGATCCACACCCACATGTGTTACTGCGAGTTCAACGACATCATGGACTCCATCGCCGCGCTGGACGCCGACGTGATCACCATCGAGACCTCGCGTTCCGATATGGATCTGCTGGAAGCCTTCAAAGAGTTCGAATACCCGAACGAAATCGGGCCGGGCGTCTACGATATCCACTCGCCGAACGTGCCGAGCGTGGAATGGATCGAAGCGCTGCTGCGTAAAGCGGCGCAGAACATCCCGGCGGAACGCCTGTGGGTCAACCCCGATTGCGGCCTGAAAACTCGCGGTTGGCCTGAAACCCGGCAGTCGCTGGCCAACATGGTATTGGCGGCGCAGCGCCTGCGCGAGCACGCGTGATGCCGCGCGGCGGGTAAACCGCCGCAGATAGATTTACTGGTGTGATGATTGGGCGCTTCGGCGCCCTTTTTTATGCGAGGGGGATTACTTGACGCCGTGCTGGGCGAACCACGCCAGCATGCGCTGCCAGCCGTCTTCCGCCGCTTCGGCGTTGTAGCTGGGGCGATAGTCGGCGTTGAATGCGTGCCCGACGCCAGGATACACCACGATTTCGGCATCGGCGTTGGCGGCGCGGATCGCCTGACGCATGTTTTCCACCGTATCCAGCGGAATACCGCTGTCCTGCCCGCCATACAGCCCCAGCACTGGCGTTGACAAGTGCGTGGCGATATCGACCGGATGCTTCGGCGAATTCAGCGTTTTTTCACCCACCAGTTTGCCGTACCAGGCGACGGCCGCTTTTAACTGCGGGTTGTGCGCCGCGTACAGCCAGGTAATTCGGCCGCCCCAGCAAAAACCGGTGATCGCCAGCTTGCCGGCGTCGCCGCCGTGGCGGATAGCCCAGTGCGCGGCGTGATCCAGATCCGACAGCACTTGACGATCCGGCACCTTGGTCACCAGCTGCTGGAACAGCTCGCCGATATCGGTGTAGTCGTTGGCGTCGCCCTGGCGGAAATAGAGCTCGGGAGCAATCGCCAGATAGCCCTGTTTGGCCAGACGGCGGCACAGATCCTGAATATGTTCATGGACGCCGAAGATTTCCTGCACCACCAGCACGATGGGGAAGGGGCCGTTGTGGTCGGCGGGTTTGGCGACGTAGGCCGGCAGCGCGTCTCCCTGGGAAGGAATAGTCGTTTGCCCGGCGTGAATGCCCTGTTCATCGGTGATAATCGCGGAGGCGGCTACCGGCGCGGCGGCCGGGGCGAATCCTCCCTGAGCCTGTTCTAATGTCATCACATGTTCGGTTTTCATTGCGGTCTCCGTGCAATAGAAAAAAGCGCTGAGATTAACTATAGGAAAGATTACCCATTATTGGCGCCGCGTGGCGCACTTTCGGACAAGTCGATAAAAAACGGCTAATTATCTGGCTTTACGGCATTTTTAAGCGCTTTTTATCATGTTATTACGCGTTTTGGCCCGCGTAAGTGCCATAAGGTGCGTTAGAGGGCTTTTTTGTCCCTAAGCAACCGATAAGATGGGGGTATTTCGAATTGATGAGCTAAATAGTTTCAGTCGGCAACCAACAGGCAGGGAGCGGCAAGGTTTGTCGGCTAGACTGAGGTTTAGCGGTACGTTCTGGATGCCTTGCAGTGCTTTTTTGTGATAAAAATCACAAAAAATATGTAGCATGTAATTTGTTTCTCTTTTCATAGTGACTATCGTCACGAAATTAAGCGGCGATTTTCAGTAGAGTGCTTTTTTGTTCCTCCCAATAAACATGATCCATGAGGAGTCTCGTATGTCTCAGTCTGATGTTTTTCATCTCGGCCTCACCAAGAACGATTTACAAGGGGCCCAGCTTGCCATCGTGCCGGGCGATCCGCAGCGCGTAGAGAAAATTGCCAAGCTGATGGAAAATCCGGTGCATCTGGCCTCCCATCGTGAATTCACCACCTGGCGCGCAGAGCTGGATGGCAAGGCGGTGATCGTCTGCTCCACCGGCATCGGCGGCCCGTCTACCTCTATCGCGGTGGAAGAGCTGGCGCAGCTGGGCATCCGCACCTTCCTGCGTATCGGCACCACCGGCGCCATTCAGGCGAACATCAACGTCGGCGACGTACTGGTGACTACGGCAGCGGTACGCCTCGACGGCGCCAGCCTGCACTTTGCGCCGATGGAGTTCCCGGCGGTCGCGGACTTCGCCTGCACCACCGCGCTGGTGGAAGCGGCCAAGGCCAGCGGCGCTACCACGCACATTGGTGTGACCGCCTCTTCCGATACCTTCTATCCGGGCCAGGAACGTTACGATACCTACTCTGGCCGCGTCGTTAGTCGTTTCAAAGGCTCGATGGAAGAATGGCAGGCGATGGGCGTGATGAACTATGAAATGGAATCCGCCACGCTGCTGACCATGTGCGCCAGCCAGGGCCTGCGCGCCGGCATGGTGGCCGGGGTGATCGTTAACCGCACCCAGCAAGAGATCCCGAACGCCGAGACCATGAAAAACACCGAAAGCAAAGCGGTGCAGATCGTGGTGGACGCCGCCCGCCGTCTGCTGTAATCGCCTTACCTCAACGGGCCGCCGACGCGGTCCGTTGAGATTGATGACAAACCTCATGCCATTGCCCGGTTTGCAGAAAGCAGCGGATAACAAACAGGGAAAATCAATTCATTGATTTTCGGCTGATGACCACAAAGGAGGAAAAACCGCGTTTTTTCCTCCTTTGTCAACGGACTGAACGGGCCGCCGACGCGGTCCGTTTTTCCATTCGCGGCTAATCTGTTACGGTGATACTCCTCAGCGCTGCGCCGATGGCTGCCGCGCGTTGTCAGAACAAAAACAACGAGGACGTTTATGACCGCCCAGATCCTGCTTCATCCTTCGCTTGCGCCGCTCGACGGCGGCATTAACTTCCGTGACTTCGGCGGCAACGGCGTGGCCGACGGGCGCCGCATCAAACGCGGCCTGCTGTTCCGCTCCGGTTCTCTCGAGCGGCTGACGGAAAACGACTGCACTTTCCTCGCTGGGGTGCCGGTGCGTTCGGTGCTGGACTACCGCGATGCCGACGAAGTGCAGGCCAAACCGGATATTCTGTGGAATGGCGCCGACTATCACCACGTGCCGGCCAACCCGCTGAGCAGCGAAGTCAACGCCAACCTGGAAAAGCTCACCAACGAAACGCTGGCCGCTTTCGACGCCCGGGCGTTCATGCTGGAGCTGTATCGCCGCCTGCCGTTCGGCAATGCGGCCTATCAGCGGTTGGCGCAGCTGTTGAGCAACCCCGGCGGCGGCGCAATCGTGCAACACTGCGCGGTCGGCAAGGATCGCACCGGGGTCGGTTCGGCGCTGGTGCTGTTCGCGCTGGGGGCCGACGAAGCGACGGTGCTGGAAGACTATCTGCTGACCGAAACCACGCTGGCCGCTTTCCGCGAGCAGATGCTGGATCAGCTGTCTATCAAGTTGAATGCGGCGGCGCTGGAGCAATTCGCCTACGTGCTCAGCGCGCGCGAGGAGTTCCTGATGACGGCGCTGGGCTGCATCCGCCAACAATACGGCTCCACCGACCGCTGGCTGGAAGCGGAATACGGCCTGGGCGCGGCCCAGCGCGAAGTGCTGCGGGCGTTCTACCTCGAGTAAATTGCCGCGTGTTTAGCCGGGGTTTAACTCGCCCCGGCTTATCCTAGGCGGCGAACCATCGCGTATCAGGAGCCCCGCATTGAGCCTCAATGACGTTATTAACTGGGTCAGCGACGTCGTGCGTCAGCACGAAGGCTGGGCCATTCCCATCATCTTCTTCCTGGCGTTCGGCGAGTCGCTGGCGTTTTTGTCGCTGCTGCTGCCGGCCACGGTGATCCTGCTGGCGCTGGGCGCGCTGATCGGCGAAAGCGGCATCGCCTTTTGGCCGATTTGGGCCGCCGCCGCCGCCGGGGCGTTTTTCGGCGACTGGCTCTCGTACTGGATCGGCTACCACTATCAGGATCGGGTGGCCCATATGTGGCCGCTGTCGCGCAATCCGCAGCTGCTGGCGCGCGGCCACGCCTTCTTTGAGCGCTGGGGCGTGCTGGGCATTTTCATTGGCCGCTTCTTCGGCCCGCTGCGCGCCGTGGTGCCGCTGGTGGGGGGCATTTGCGGCATGCCGCAGCGCTACTTCCAGTTGGCCAACGTCACGTCGGCGATGATCTGGGCGTTCGGCATTCTGGCGCCGGGGGCGTTCGGCATCAAGTGGCTCAGCCAGTGGCTGGGCTGATTTCTCGCTAAATTGCGCAGCGCCGCGCAATATTGTGCGCGGCGGGCAAAATCAGGCTGGACATCCATACAGCCTCCCCTTAACGTGACGGGCAATGGGCGTGCGAAACGCCGGAACGGCAAGGTGCAACAGGAGGCAGGGTGGATACCAGTCTGATTTATGGGATTGGCGGCGTCGCGATCGGCATGCTGTTAGGGTGGCTGATCGCCAGTCTGCGAGTGCAGCAGACGAACGCGCAACATGAAACCGAACTGCGGTTGCTGGAGCAAGCGTTGCAGCAGGCGCAGCAGGAGACGGCCGTGCGGCAGGAGGCCCTGCTGCGCCACGAACAGCAGTCGCGCCAGAACGAGCTGGAGCTGCGCAACCTGCACAGCCAGCTGGCGGCCGGGCATGAAAAACTGCAACAGCTCAACCATTGGCGCAACGAATGCGAGCTGCTCAACCAAGAGCTGCGCGCCCAGCGCGAGGTGAACAGCGCGCAGGAGGCCGAGCTGCGCGAAGTCACCATCCGTCTGGAAGAGACGCGCATGGCGGCGGAGGAGAAGCAGCGTCTGCTGATCAACAGCGAACAGCGCCTCACTACCCAGTTTGAAAACCTCGCCAACCGCATTTTTGAACACAGCGGCCGCAAGGTGGACGAGCAAAATAAGCAAAGTTTGGATCGGTTACTGCTGCCGCTGCGCGAACAACTGGACGGTTTCCGCCGGCAGGTGCAGGACAGCTTTGGCCAGGAGGCGCGTGAGCGCCATACGCTGACGCACGAGATACGCAATCTGCAGCAGTTGAATGCGCAAATGGCGCGCGAGGCCATCAACCTCACCAAGGCGCTGAAAGGCGACAACAAGACCCAGGGCAACTGGGGTGAAGTGGTGCTGAGCCGGGTGCTGGAGGCCTCCGGCCTGCGCGAAGGGCACGAGTATGAAACGCAGGTCAACGTGCGGGTAGATCATCAGAGCCGCATGCAGCCCGATGTGATCGTGCGCCTGCCGCAGGGCAAGGATGTCGTGATCGACGCCAAGATGTCGCTGATCGCCTACGAGCGCTATTTCAACGGTGAAGACGAGGCGGAGCGCGAAGCGGCGCTGAGCGAACATATCGCTTCGCTGCGCGGCCACATTCGCATGCTGGGCCGCAAGGACTACCAGCAGCTGCCGGGGCTGCGTTCGCTGGACTATGTGCTGATGTTCATTCCGGTCGAGCCGGCCTTCCTGCTGGCTATCGATCGCGAGCCGGAGCTGATCAGCGAAGCGCTCAAGCACAACATCATGCTGGTCAGCCCGACCACGTTGCTGGTGGCGCTGCGTACCATCACCAACCTGTGGCGCTATGAGCATCAGAGCCAGAATGCCCAGCGCATCGCCGAGCGTGCGGCGAAACTGTATGACAAGATGCGGCTGTTCGTGGACGATATGTCCGCGCTGGGGCAGAGCCTGGACAAGGCGCAGGGCAGTTATCGTCAGGCGATGAACAAACTGAGCGAAGGCCGTGGTAATCTTATCGGCCAAATTGAAGGTTTCCGCGCGCTGGGGGTTGAGGTCAAGCGGCCGATAAACCCGCTGCTGGCGCAGCAAGCCGGCGCGCAACACGATGAAGCGGAAGAGGCGAACGACGACGAGGTCGCCGCGCTGCCGCAGACGAACGACGATGATGATACCACCGGGGAACCGGGCTTCGTTTCGCACGGCTGAGGCCGTGGCGAGGTGGGGTATTCCTCGGGCTTCTGGTACACTCATCCACACAAAATTGACTGAATAGCAGGCAGGACAATGGCAGATCAATCGCAGGAAACCACCGATTTCGGTTTTCGCACCGTCGCTAGAGACGAAAAACAGGCCATGGTGGCGGACGTTTTTCATTCGGTAGCGGCAAAGTATGACGTGATGAACGACCTGATGTCGTTCGGCATCCACCGTATCTGGAAGCGTTTCACCATTGACTGCAGCGGCGTGCGCCGCGGGCAGCGCGTGCTGGATCTGGCCGGTGGCACCGGCGACCTGGCCGCCAAGTTCTCCCGCATGGTTGGCGAGCAGGGGCAGGTGGTGCTGGCGGACATCAACGATTCGATGCTGAAGATGGGGCGCGAGAAGCTGCGCGATCGCGGCATCGTCGGCAACATCAATTACGTGCAGGCCAACGCCGAGGCGCTGCCGTTCCCGGACAATTACTTCGATTGCATCACCATCTCCTTTGGCCTGCGTAACGTCACCGACAAAGACAAAGCGCTGCGTTCGATGTTCCGCGTGCTGAAGCCGGGCGGCCGCCTGTTGGTGCTGGAGTTCTCCAAACCGCTGCTGGCGCCGCTGAGCAAAGCTTACGACGCATACTCTTTCCACGTGCTGCCGAAGATCGGCGAGCTGGTAGTGAAAGATCCGGACAGCTATCGCTATCTGGCGGAATCGATCCGTATGCACCCCGATCAGGAAACCCTGAAGGGCATGATGGGCAACGCCGGTTTTGAAAACGTCACCTATTTCAACCTGACCGGTGGGATTGTCGCCCTGCATCGCGGCTTCAAGTTCTGAGAGGGAGATGCCGATGCTGTTTACCCCTCTGCTGACCGGTGCGCTGGAAACCTCGCTGAATAACCTGCTGTTTCGCGATCGCAGCATGAAAGCCGCTCGCCAACGCCTGGCGGGCAAGGTGCTGCGCATCGAACTGGAAGAGTTGGCTTCACCGCTGGTGCTGGTGTTCAGCGAACTGCGCGTGGATGTGCTGGGGCAGTCTGAAGACAGCGCCGATTGCACGGTGCGCAGCCGCATTCCCTCCTTACTGAAGCTGCGCGATCGCCAGCAGTTGCCGGTGCTGATGCGCAGCGGCGAATTGACGGTGGAAGGGGATATTCAGGTGGTGCAACAGCTGGTTGGCCTGCTCGATCTGGCGGAGTGGGATCCGGCGGAATGGCTGGCGCCCTATATCGGCGATATCGCCGCTCAAGGCATTACGCAGGCGCTGGGCAAAGGTGCTTCGTTACTCAAGGCCGGATTGATGCGTCGGCAGCAAGACATGGCTGAGGCGCTGACGGAAGAGTGGCGTCTGGCGCCGGGGCCGCTGGAAGTGGTGTGGTTCAATGAAGAAGTGGATGCGCTCGCCCGCAGCGCGGAAGCGCTGATTGCCCGCATGGATAAGTTGGAGGGCAAGCGATGACCCCAGGCGAACTGCGCCGTTTGTATTTTATCGTCCGCGTTTTTCTCAGCTATGGGCTGGACGAGCTGATCCCGACAATGCGTTTGACGCTGCCGCTGCGCTTCGGCCGCCGGCTGCTGTTCTGGATGCCTAATCGGCACAAGGACAAACCGCTGGGCGAACGTCTGCGGCTGGCGCTGCAGGAATTGGGGCCGGTCTGGATCAAGTTCGGCCAGATGATGTCTACCCGCCGCGATCTGTTCCCGCCGCACATTGCCGATCAGCTGACGCTGCTGCAGGATCGGGTGGCGCCTTTCGACGGTGCGCTGGCGCGCAAGCATATCGAGCTGGCGATGGGCGGCCCGCTGGAAACCTGGTTCGACGACTTCGAGCAGCAGCCGCTGGCGTCCGCCTCGATCGCGCAGGTGCATACCGCGCGGCTGAAAACCACCGGCCAGGAAGTGGTGCTGAAGGTGATCCGGCCGGATATCGGGCCGATTATCAAAGCCGACGTGCGCTTGATGTACCGGCTGGCAGGCTGGGTGCCGAAGCTGTTGCCGGACGGCCGCCGCCTGCGTCCGCGCGAAGTGGTGCGCGAGTACGAAAAAACCCTGCTGGACGAATTGAACCTGCTGCGCGAAGCGGCCAACGCCATTCAGCTGCGTCGCAATTTCGACGGCAGCCCGATGCTGTACGTGCCGGAAGTTTACTCCGACTACTGCCGCGAAAGCGTGTTGGTGATGGAGCGTATCTACGGCATTCCGGTCTCGGACATCGCCACGCTGGAGCAGCAGGGCACCAACATGAAACTGTTGGCGGAACGCGGCGTTCAGGTGTTCTTTACCCAGGTATTCCGCGACAGCTTCTTCCATGCGGACATGCATCCCGGTAATATTTTCGTCAGCTACGAACATCCGGAAGATCCTTGCTACATCGGCATCGACTGCGGCATCGTCGGTTCGTTGAACAAGGATGACAAACGCTATCTGGCGGAAAACTTCATCGCCTTCTTCAACCGCGATTACCGCAAGGTGGCGGAACTGCACGTCGACTCCGGCTGGGTGCCGCGCGACACCAACGTGGAAGACTTCGAATTCGCCATCCGTACCGTGTGCGAACCGATTTTCGAGAAGCCGCTGGCGGAGATCTCCTTCGGCAACGTGCTGCTGAACCTGTTCAACACCGCGCGCCGCTTCAATATGGAAGTGCAGCCGCAGCTGGTGTTATTGCAGAAGACCTTGCTGTATGTTGAAGGGCTGGGGCGTCAGCTTTACCCGCAGTTGGATCTGTGGACCACCGCCAAGCCGTTCCTCGAGAGTTGGCTGCGCGATCAGGTCGGCATTCCCGCCGTGGTGCGCGCGCTGAAAGAGAAGGCGCCGTTCTGGGCGGAGAAACTGCCCGAGCTGCCCGAGCTGTTTTACGACAGCCTGCAGCAGCATAAACTGTTGCAACAAAGCGTTGATAAGCTGACCAACCAGATGCAGGCTCAGCGGGTTCGTCAGGGGCAGTCACGTTATTTGTTCGGCGTTGGCGCTACACTGTTGGTAAGCGGCACGCTGTTGCTGCTGGGGCAAATCGAGGTGTTCCCCGCCTGGATGATGGCCGCCGGCATCGTATGCTGGGTGATTGGCTGGAAGCGAACCACCTGATTTAATTCGTTACTCTGGTGAAGTCGGCTCTATAATGCGGGCTGGCTTTAAAAGACCCCTTAAAATTAGAGGTAATTAAAATGGGCGGTATTAGTATTACGCAATTGTTGATCATCGCAGTGATCGTGGTGCTGCTGTTCGGCACCAAAAAACTGCGCACGCTGGGTTCCGATCTCGGCGCCTCGATCAAGGGCTTCAAAAAAGCGATCGGTGACGATACGCCGTCGACCCCCAACACGGCTGAAAAAAGCAGCCTGGATGACGCTGATTTCTCGGCCAAGCCTATTACCGATAAGCAGCCGGAAGTGAAACCGGAAGAGTCGAAGAACAAAGAGCAGGTATAAACCGTGTTTGACATTGGGTTTAGTGAGCTGCTGCTGGTGCTGGTGATCGGCCTGGTTGTTCTGGGGCCGGAACGCTTGCCGGTTGCGGTCAGAACGGTATCGGGCTGGATCCGCGCGCTGCGCTCGCTGGCGGCCTCGGTGCAGCACGAACTGTCTCAGGAGCTGAAGCTGCAGGAGCTGCAGGACAGCCTGAAGAAAGCCGAACAGGCCGGCCTGCAGAACCTGACGCCGGAGTTGAAGGCGTCGATGGATGAGCTGAAAGACGCGGCGGAATCCTTGAAACGCACCTACCGGGGCGAGAAAGAAGAGCTGGCGAACACCATCCATAACCCGCAGGCCATCGATCCGGAAGCCTTGCACGACGGCGTGACGCCGGCGGAAGCGGCAACCAGCGCCAGCGCGCCCGCCGCCGTGCCAAAACCGGCAGTGGAACCTGAAGCCGTCGTGGCTGCGCCAGTGGCGGCGCAACCCGCTAAAGCGCCGGTGGAAACCGCGCCTGCTCCTGTCGAACCTGTTGCGGATAAAACCCCAGCGTCTCACCAACCTAGTGGCGATCGTTAATACATGGCTGTTGAAGATACCCAACCCCTTATCAGTCATCTGATAGAGCTGCGCAAGCGGCTGTTGAACTCGATTATTTGCGTACTGGCGGTGTTCGTGGTGCTGGTGTTTTTCGCCAACGACATCTACCAGCTGGTTTCTGCGCCGCTGCTCAAGCAGTTGCCGGCCGGCGCGAGCATGATCGCCACCGACGTGGCGTCACCGTTTTTCACCCCGATCAAGCTGACCATGATCGTTTCGGTGTTCGTCTCCGCGCCGATGATCCTGTATCAGGTATGGGCGTTCATCGCGCCTGCGCTGTACAAGCATGAACGCCGCCTGATGATGCCGTTGCTGGTGTCCAGCAGCCTGTTGTTTTACCTCGGCATGGCTTTCGCCTACTTCATCGTGTTCCCGCTGGCCTTCGGCTTCTTCGCCAAGACCGCGCCGATGGGGGTGACCATTGCGACCGACATTAAAAACTACCTCGATTTCGTCATGGCGCTGTTTATGGCGTTTGGCGTCGCCTTCGAAGTGCCGGTCGCCATCATTCTGCTGTGCTGGAGCGGCGTCACTTCGCCGGAAGACCTGAAGAAGAAACGGCCGTATGTGTTGGTCGGCGCGTTTGTGGTCGGCATGTTGTTGACGCCGCCGGACGTGTTCTCGCAAACCCTGCTGGCGATACCGATGTATCTGCTGTTTGAAGTGGGGGTATTCTTCGCTCGCTTCTATACCGGCAAACGCCGTCCGCAGGCGGAAGACGACGACGAGGGTGACGAACCCCCAGCGCCCTGATCCACATTGATTGCGAAGCCGCCCATAGGGCGGCTTTTGCTTTGGAAAAAACCATGTTTGATATCGGCGTTAACCTCACCAGCAGCCAATTCGCCAAAGACCGCGAGACCGTGGTGGAGCGCGCCCGCGCGGCGGGCGTTACCGGGATGCTGATTACCGGCACCGATCTGCCTGAGAGCCGCGAGGCCGCCAAACTGGCGCAGCAGCATGCGGGCTATTGCTGGTCCACCGCCGGTGTGCATCCGCATAACGCCGGCAACTGGGATGAACGTAGCGCTGAGCAGATTTATGCCCTGGCCGCCGGCCCAGAAGTGGTGGCGATCGGTGAATGCGGTCTGGATTTCAACCGCAACTTCTCGACGCCGGAGCAGCAGGAAGCGGCGTTCAGCGCGCAACTGGCGCTGGCGGCGGAGTTGGCGCTGCCGGTGTTTCTTCACTGTCGCGACGCACACGCACGTTTTGCCGAGCTACTGACGCCGTGGTTGGATAAACTGCCCGCGGCCGTGGTGCACTGCTTCACCGGCACCGCCGAAGAATTAGCAAGCTGCCTGTCGCTGGGCCTGTCGATCGGGATTACCGGTTGGGTATGCGACGAGCGGCGCGGTCTGGAATTGCGCGCCCTGCTGCCGCAGATCCCGGCCGAGCGTCTGCTGCTGGAAACTGACGCCCCTTATCTGTTGCCCCGGGATTTACAGCCTAAACCCGCATCTCGCCGCAACGAACCCTGTTTCCTGCCCCACATCGTGCATCAGGTCGCCGTCTGGCGGCAAGAAGAGCCGCAATGGCTGGGGCAAAAAACCGATGAGAACGCCCGCCGGCTATTCCGGCTGGTTTGAGCTAGGAGAAAACTATGAGCTATGCATTTCCGGGCACCTTTCCTGGTCGCCGTATGCGCCGCGTGCGCCGTCATGACTTCAGCCGCCGTCTGGTCGCCGAAAACCAACTGACGGTCAATGACCTGATTTATCCGGTGTTCGTCATGGAAGGCAGCAACCGCCAGGAAGAAGTGGCCTCGATGCCGGGCGTATCGCGCATGACGATCGATCTGCTGGTCAAGGAAGCGGAAACCATCGCCAAACTCGGCGTGCCGGTGATCTCCCTGTTCCCGGTGATTGAACCGGGCTTGAAGTCGCTGCATGCGGAAGAAGCCTACAACCCGGAAGGGCTGGTGCAGCGCACGGTGCGCGCGCTGAAAGACGCGGTGCCTGAGTTGGGCATTCTGACCGACGTAGCGCTCGATCCCTACACCACCCACGGTCAGGACGGGGTGATCGATGAGCAGGGCTACGTGATTAACGACGTGACCAAAGACATTCTGGTGCGTCAGGCGCTGTCTCATGCCGAAGCGGGCGCGGAAATCGTGGCGCCGAGCGACATGATGGACGGCCGTATCGGGGCGATCCGCGATCGTCTGGAACTTCAGGGCCTGGTGAACACCCAGATCATGGCCTACTCCGCCAAGTACGCTTCCTGCTATTACGGTCCGTTCCGCGATGCGCTGGGTTCCAGCGGCAACCTGAAAGGCGGCAACAAAAAGACCTATCAGATGGATCCGGCCAACAGCGATGAAGCGCTGCAAGAGATTGCGCAGGATCTGCAGGAAGGCGCGGACATGGTGATGGTGAAACCGGGCATGCCTTACCTGGATGTGGTGCGCCGGGTGAAGGATACCTTCGGTGTGCCGACTTTCGCTTATCAGGTGTCCGGCGAGTACGCCATGCACATGGCGGCGATTCAGAACGGCTGGCTGCAGGAGCAGCCTGCGGTGATGGAGTCGTTGATGTGCTTTAAACGCGCCGGCGCCGACGGCGTGCTGACCTACTTCGCCAAACGTGTCGCCCAATGGCTGCATGAAGAAGCGCTGCGCCGCTAAGCGCGATACCGTAAAAAAGGCGCCTGAGGGCGCCTTTTTGCATTACATTTTCTGGAATTGCCGATTGTCGATGCTTTGACTGACCTGTTTGTTGATCAGGTTGAGCAACAGCATCGAGCGGGCCTCGCCGTCCGGCTCGGTGTAGATCGCCTGCAGCCCTTCGAATACGCCGTCGACGATCAGAACGGTATCGCCCGGCTGCGGGGTTTCCGGATCGACATAGGTCTCGCTGGTGTGCGTGCGCAGCTCATCGATCACCTTGCTCGGGATGACGCTCGGCAGCGCGCCGAAACGCACGAAGTGGCTGACGCCGCGGGTGGCGCTGATGGTGGTGGTGTGAATGCGCTCCGGGTCGAATTCCACAAACAGATAATTGGGAAACAGGGGTTCGCTGACCGCGATGCGCTTGCCACGCACGATTTTTTCCAGCGTGATGATCGGGCTGAGGCAGTTTACCTGCTGCCGCTCCAGATGTTCCTGCGCTCGCAACAGCTGACCGCGTTTGCAATAAAGTAGATACCAGGATTCCATAATTTCACATGCCTTTCTGCCAGCCGGTAAGCATATCAAAAGCTATTCCGGATACATAGTGATGCAAGTTTCAGCATGTAACATCGCCTATCTTTCTGAATCCACGGCTATTAGCGAGGGGTCACACACTTATCGATACGGCGCTGGTATAACAGAGGGCTAAAAATTTGTTACCGTCACAGTATGGCAAGGCGTTGCGCCGCCGGCTGTGACGCTATTCATCGTTTTTGACCGAGGGGAGAAAAATGGAGCTGTTTCTGTTGAGCAACGGCAAGCTGTCTGGCGAAGCCGAGCTGCTGGGGTACGCCAAAAGCCAACTGCTGGCGATGATTGCGCGCCGCGGCATCAAATCCGCCGTCTTTATCCCTTACGCGCTGATCCGTTACGACTACGATCGGCGCGCGCAGGAGCTGGCGCAAACATTGGGCATTGAAGTCACCAGCATTCACCACGCCGCTTCACCGGCGGCGGCGATCGCGCAGGCCGAATGCATTTTGGTCAGCGGCGGCAACACCTGGTTGCTGAACCAGATGCTGCACGAACAAAGCCTGATCGTGCCTATCCAGCGCGCGGTGCGCGAGCGTGAAGTGCCTTACGTCGGCTGGAGCGCAGGTTGCAACGTGGCGACGCCGAGTATTCGCACCACCAATGACATGCCGGTGCGCTGCAGCGTGGTGTTGCCGGCGCTGGGGTTGTTCCCGGTGCAGATTAACCCGCATTACATCGATGCGCACATCAGCGGCCACATGGGCGAAACCCGTGACGAGCGTCTCGCGGAGTTCTGTGCGATCAACCCGAGCGAATCGGTAGTGGCGTTGCGTGAAGGCAGTCTGTTGCACGTTGAAGGCAATGCGCTGCGTTATTTCAGCGCCAACGGGCAGGGCTTTAAGGTGTTCCGCCACGGCGAAGAGACGCGCGAATATCAGGATACGCGCGCACTGGCTGCGCTGGTGCCGTTCAACTGCGGCTGAGGGCCACCCGGCAGCGGGCGGCGTTAACAAAATTGCAGCAACAACCTTGAAGAGGGCTTATAATGCCCTCCCCACTGGCCGCTATAATGATCAGCATGAAATACCGTGACTTACGCGATTTCCTCTCGTTGCTGGAGAAGAGAGGGGAACTAAAACGCATCAGCCAGCCGATCGATCCTTACCTGGAAATGACGGAAATTGCCGATCGCACCCTGCGGGCGGGCGGCCCGGCACTGCTGTTTGAAAACCCGAAAGGGTACGACATGCCGGTGCTGTGCAACCTGTTCGGCACCGCCAATCGCGTGGCGATGGGCATGGGGCAGGAAGACATCAGCGCGCTGCGCGAAGTCGGCAAACTGCTGGCTTTCCTCAAAGAGCCGGAGCCGCCGAAAGGTTTCCGCGATCTGTTCGACAAAATACCGAAGTTCAAGCAGGTGCTGAACATGCCGACCAAGGTGCTGGGATCCGCGCCTTGTCAGGAGCAGGTATGGCAGGGCGATGATGTCGATCTGGGCCGCATTCCGGTGATGCACTGCTGGCCGGAAGACGCCGCGCCGCTGATCACCTGGGGGCTGACGGTGACCCGCGGCCCGCATAAGGAACGGCAAAACCTCGGTATCTATCGTCAGCAGGTGCTGGGCAAGAATAAAGTGATCATGCGCTGGCTGTCGCACCGCGGCGGCGCGCTGGATTACCAGGAGTGGTGCCAGGCACACCCCGGCGAGCGTTTCCCGGTTGCGGTGGCGCTGGGCGCCGATCCCGCCACTATCCTCGGCGCGGTGACGCCGGTGCCGGATACCCTGTCTGAATATGCCTTTGCCGGGCTGCTGCGCGGCAATAAAACCGAAGTGGTCAAGTGCCTTTCCAACGATCTGGAAGTGCCCGCCAGTGCCGAAATCGTGCTGGAAGGCTATATCGAGCCGGGTGAAATGGCGCCGGAAGGCCCCTACGGTGACCACACCGGTTACTACAATGAAATCGACCAGTTCCCGGTATTCACCGTCACGCACATCACCCAGCGTCGCAACGCGATTTACCACTCGACCTACACCGGCCGGCCGCCGGATGAGCCGGCGATCCTGGGCGTGGCGCTGAATGAAGTGTTCGTGCCGATCCTGCAAAAACAGTTCCCGGAAATCGTTGATTTTTATCTGCCGCCGGAAGGGTGCTCGTATCGCCTGGCGGTGGTGACCATGAAAAAACAGTACGCCGGCCACGCGAAACGCGTGATGATGGGCGTCTGGTCGTTCCTGCGGCAGTTTATGTACACCAAATTTGTTATCGTCTGTGACGATGACGTCAATGCGCGCGATTGGAATGACGTGATTTGGGCGATCACCACACGAATGGATCCGGCAAGGGATACGGTTCTGGTGGAGAATACGCCGATCGACTATCTGGACTTCGCCTCGCCGGTTTCCGGACTGGGTTCGAAGATGGGGCTGGACGCCACCAACAAATGGCCGGGTGAAACCGATCGCGAATGGGGCCGTCCGATTCAGATGGATGAAAAGGTACGTGCGCGCGTCGACGAAATCTGGGATGAGCTCGCAATTTTCAGTGACAGGGAACCGACGTTATAGCGTCAGGCCCTGTTCTCAGCTTTGCATTGATGACCCGACAGAGGGAACGCATGACAATATTGAGCTGTAAAGTGACCTCGGTAGAGGCCATTACCGATACGGTTTATCGGGTACGTCTGGTGCCCGAGCAGCCGTTTTCTTTCAAGGCAGGGCAATATCTGATGGTGGTGATGGACGAGCGCGACAAACGTCCGTTCTCGCTGGCATCAACCCCGACGCAGCAAGATTATATCGAGCTGCATATCGGTGCTTCGGAGCTGAATCTGTACGCCATGGCGGTGATGGATCGCATTCTGAAAGAGCAGGCGATCACCGTCGATATGCCGCACGGCGACGCCTGGCTGCGGGAAGAGGGCAGCCGTCCGCTGGTGCTGATCGCCGGCGGCACCGGCTTCTCCTATGCGCGCTCAATCCTGTTGACCGCGTTGGAGCAGCAGCCCGATCGCGACATTTCCATCTACTGGGGCGGGCGTGAGCTGAAGCACCTGTACGATCTGAGCGAGCTGGAAGCGCTGTCGGTGCAACACCCGAACCTGAAGGTGATCCCGGTGGTCGAGCAGCCGGAGGCTGAATGGCGTGGCCGCAGCGGCACCGTGCTCAGCGCGGTGTTGCAGGATTTCGGCACGTTGGCGGAGCATGACATCTACATCGCCGGGCGTTTCGAGATGGCGAAAATCGCCCGCGAGCGTTTCTGCGCCGAGCGCGGCGCGCAGGAAGCGCATATGTTTGGCGACGCGTTTTCGTTTATCTGACAGAGGCGATGCGCAGTGAACGGGGTGGCCGAGGGGCGCCCCGTTTTTATTTGGGCGTCGGCAAACTTCAGGCATAAAAAACCCGCCCCTGACAGGCGGGAAGAACGGCAACTAAACTTGGCGGGATGCCGCGATTTGAAGTGGTGACGCGGTCATCCCAAGATAGACACAGCTAAACGCGTTCAAACACGGTGGCGATACCCTGGCCCAGGCCGATGCACATGGTTGCCAGGCCGAACTGCGCGTCGCGACGTTCCATGTTGTTCAACAAGGTGGTCGAGATGCGGGAGCCGGAACAGCCCAGCGGGTGGCCGAGCGCGATGGCGCCGCCGTTCAGGTTAATCTTGTCGTCGATGCTGTCCATCAGCCCCAGATCTTTGATGCACGGCAGCGACTGGGCGGCGAACGCTTCGTTCAGCTCGAACAGATCGATGTCCTGCACGCTCAGACCGGCGCGTTTCAGCGCCAGCTTGCTGGCCGGCACCGGGCCGTAGCCCATGATGGAAGGATCGCAGCCGACGACCGCCATCGAGCGGATGCGGGCGCGGGCTTTCAAACCGAGCGCTTTGGCGCGTGATTCGCTCATCAGCAGCATGGCGGAAGCGCCGTCCGACAGGGCGGAGGAACTGCCGGCGGTGACGGTGCCGTTGACCGGATCGAACGCCGGACGCAGGGCCGACAGGCTTTCGACGGTGGTTTCCGGGCGAATGACTTCATCAAAATCGTAACGGGTCAGCACGCCGTCGGCGTCGTGGCCGTTGGTCGGAATGATCTCGTTTTTGAAGTAACCCGCCAGCGTCGCCGCATGTGCGCGTTGGTGGGAGCGCGCGGCGAACTCATCCTGCATCTGGCGGCTGATGTTGTGCATCTTGGCCAGCATTTCAGCGGTCAGCCCCATCATCCCGGCGGCCTTGGCCACGCTGCGGCTCAGGCCCGGATGGAAATCCACGCCGTGGTTCATCGGCACATGGCCCATGTGTTCCACGCCGCCGATCAGGCTGATGTGCGCGTCGCCAACCATGATGGCGCGCGCCGCGTCGTGCAGCGCCTGCATCGAAGAGCCGCACAGGCGGTTGACGGTCACCGCCGGCACACGGTGCGGGATCTCGGCCAGCAGCGCGGCGTTGCGGGCGATGTTGAAGCCTTGTTCCAGCGTCTGCTGCACGCAGCCCCAGTAAATGTCATCGATCTCGTCGGCGTTCAGCGCCGGGTTGCGACTCAGCACTTCACGCATCAGATGAGCGGAGAGATCTTCGGCGCGCACCTGGCGGAAGGCGCCGCCCTTGGAGCGGCCCATCGGCGTGCGTACGGCATCAACAATAACTACGTTTTCCATCTTTATGACCTCATGCCGGTTGGCGGGTTGCGACGTCGGACAGCGGTGTCGCCACCGGGTAGTAGCTTTCATTGCGTTCGGCCTTGGCGCGCAGACCGGCCGGCACTTGATACAGGGCGCCGAGGTGTGCGTAACGCTGGGCCAGCTCAACGTAGTTGGCGGTGCCGAGCGTATCCAGGTAGCGGAACGCGCCGCCGTGGAACGGAGGGAAACCGATGCCGTAGACCAACGCCATATCGGCTTCGGCCGGGCTGGCGACGATCTTCTCTTCCAGGCAACGCACCACTTCGTTGATCATCGGGATCATCATGCGCGCAACGATCTCTTCGTCGCTGATGGTCTGGCGCGGTTGGCTCACTTCGGCCAGCAGCGCATCGGTCTGCTCGTCGTTGTCCTTGCGCGGCTTACCTTTGTTGTCCTGGCTGTAGCGGTAGAAGCCCAGCTGGTTTTTCTGACCGAAGCGCTGGTTGTCGAACATCACGTCAATGGCGTCGCGATAGTCTTTGCTCATGCGCTCCGGGAAGCCGGCCGCCATTACCGCTTGCGCGTGGTGTGCGGTGTCGATGCCCACCACGTCGAGCAGGTAGGCCGGGCCCATCGGCCAACCGAACTGTTTTTCCATCACTTTATCGATCTGACGGAAGTCGGCGCCGTCGCGCAGCAGCAGGCTGAAGCCGGCGAAGTATGGGAACAGCACGCGGTTGACGAAGAAGCCCGGGCAGTCGTTCACCACGATCGGCGTTTTGCCCATGCGGCTGGCGTAGGCCACCACTTTGGCAATGGTCTCGTCGCTGGTTTGTTCGCCGCGGATGATTTCGACCAGCGGCATACGGTGTACCGGGTTAAAGAAGTGCATGCCGCAGAAGTTTTGCGGACGCTTCAACGATTTTGCCAGATGATTAATCGGAATGGTCGAGGTGTTCGACGCCAGAACGGTGTCTTCGCCGATCAGGTTTTCCACTTCCGACAGCACGGCGGCTTTGACCTTCGGGTTCTCCACGACCGCTTCGACGATCACCTGCGCGCGCTCGATGCCGGCGTAGTCCAGCGTCGGCTGAATGGTCGACAGCACCTGCGCCATTTTCAGGCCATCCAGCTTGCCGCGTTCCAACTGCTTATTGAGCAGCTTGGCCGCTTCGTTCATGCCCAACGTCAGCGATTTGTCGCTGATGTCCTTCATGATCACCGGCACGCCTTTCAACGCCGATTGGTAAGCGATGCCGCCGCCCATGATGCCGGCGCCCAACACCGCCGCCTGTTTCGGCGCGTCCACATTCTTGGCCAGCTTTTTCGCCTGACCCTTCACGAACTGATCGTTAAGGAAGATGCCGACCAGCGCACGCGCTTCGTTGGAGCGCGCCAACGGCACGAAGCTGGCGGTTTCCAGTTTCAGCGCTTCATCGCGGCCCAGCTTGGCGGCGGCTTCAATGGTTTTCACCGCTGTCATCGGCGCCGGGTAATGTTTGCCGGCGGTCTGCAGCACCATGCCTTTGGCGGTGGTGAAGCTCATTGCCGCCTCGATCGGGCTGAGCTTCAGCGGCTCCAGCTTCGGTTGACGCGCGGCGCGCCAGTTCAGCTTGCCGTCGATCGCCTGTTGCAGCATGTTGAGCGCGGCTTCGGCCAGTTTTTCCGGCGCCACTACCGCATCGACCAGGCCGACTTTCAAGGCGTCTTTGGCGCTGACGTCTTTGCCGGCGGCGATGATTTCCAGCGCGCTGTCGTTACCCAGCAGGCGCGGCAGGCGGACGGAGCCGCCGAAGCCCGGCATGATGCCCAATTTGGTTTCAGGCAGGCCGATGCGCGCGTCCGGTGAGGCGACGCGGAAATCGGTCGCCAAAATGCATTCGCAACCGCCGCCGAGCGCATAGCCGTTAATGGCCGAAATGGTCGGCACCGGCAAATCTTCCAGCCGGTTAAAGACGTTGTTGGCGAATACCAGCCACTCCTGCAGCTTTTCAGCCGGCGCGGCGAACAGAGAAAGGAATTCGGTGATATCGGCGCCGACGATAAATGCGGCTTTGGTGGAGCGCAGCAGCAGCCCCTTGAGCTCTGGCTGGTTTTCCAGCACGGTGAGCGCTTCGCCCAGGCTGGCGACGGTGCGGGTGTCCAGCTTGTTGACCGAGCCCGGTGCGTTGAACACCAGCTCGGCGATGCCGTTATCGAGCCAGTGCAGTTGTAATGTTTCGCCTTGGTAGAGCATGTCTATCTCCTGAATCAGCGTATGATCTGGTATGACCAGATGAGGAGGAGTGTGGTTTTTATGTTAACAATATGCAAATGAGAGATTGCATTTTTGCTGGTCTGATCACATGTCGCTAAGTTAGTTTTTTGATTTGAAACGAAGTTATATTTTATGTGCTATCGGCATTTGCCGGAGCTTGTCGGCCCTCATACACTTGCTCGCAGCGAATGAACATTCAGACGAGGTTACGCATGACTAAGGCGGCTTGTGTTAAACGCAGCGGCTTATGGAGCATTCCCGCCAGAACCATGACGCTGGCGTGTCTGTTGGTGTTTATGGCGCAAATGGCGACGACCGTGTACTTGCCTTCGCTGCCGACGGTGATGCGGGAGCTGGCGATGAGCCGGCGCGCCACCGAGTTGTCCATTTCAATCTTCGTCATCGGCGCCGCCTTGCCGGTGCTGTTCTGGGGCGCGGCCGCCGATCGCTTTGGCCGCCGCGCGCCCCTGACGCTGTCTTTATTTCTTTTCATTGGCTGCAGCGGGCTGTTGGCGCTGTGCAGCAACGGCGCCCAATTGCTGACGCTGCGTGCGCTGCAGGGCGTGGGTGCCGGCGGTGCGGCGATCATCGCGCGCATCATCGTGCGGGATAACTGGAGCGGGGACGAACTGGCGCGGCGTCTGTCGGTGCTCTCCATCGCCTTTATCACCGCGCTGGGCGGCGGTCAGTTTATCGGTGGCCTGCTGAGCCAATATGCGCACTGGCAGATGGGCTTCGTCCTGATGGGCGCCACCGGTTTGATCATTCTGGTGCTGATGGCGACGCTGCCGCTGGAGGCGGGACGGGCAGGGGGCGTGCGCCCGGCGATGGCGGCAACCTACTTTGCCATCCTGCGGCGGCCTGGGTTCTTTTGGCCGGCCTGCGTCGGCGGGCTGGGGTTTGCCACCACGGTGACACTGCAGGAAGTGAGTCCGTTCGTCATGCAGCAGGAGTTTGGTCTCAACGTCACGGCGTTCGGCGCCCTGGGGCTGGTGATCGGCGTCGCCTACTTCAGCGGGGCGCTGACGGTGAACCGTACGGTGGCGCATCTCGGCGGGAAAAAACTGATGCAGGCCGGCAGCGGCATCGTGGCGCTGGCGACGGCGGCGATCCTGCTGCTGTGGTGGAGCGGCGTTCTGGCCGGCCTTTCCGGCATGGCGCTGTTCATCGCGCTGTATTGCCTGACCATTTTTGGCCAGGCGGTGCTGTTTCCCAACAGCATGGCGATGGCCGTCAGCGATGCCAAAGAGTACGGCGCTTATGCGATGGCGCTGTGTGGCTTTCTGCAGCAGTGTCTGGCGGGCGTCGCCGCGGCCGGCGCGGTGTTGTTGGAACACCATGGCCTGTGGGCGCTGGCGATAGCGCTGCTCGGTTTGGGCGGCTGGTTAATGGTTAAGCTGCGGATGTAACGGCATTTGCAGGGAATTGCGAGCTGCTCCGCATGCCCAACGCGATGAGGTTGGTGCGTCGGAGCGCTGTGTTAAGATGACTTCTTTCGTGCTAAGGCATAAGGGTACTGTGATGGAAACGCTGGCTTCTTTGTATAACGACCACCTGGCAGAACTGCAAAAACGCGCGCGTGAAGTGCTGGAGCGCAACAAGTTGGATGCGCTGCTGATTCACTCCGGGGAACTGCAAAAGGTATTTTTGGACGACCATAGCTACCCGTTCAAAGTGAACGCGCATTTCAAAGCCTGGGTGCCGGTGACGTCGGTGCCGAACTGCTGGTTGTGGATAGATGGCGTCAACAAGCCGAAGCTGTGGTTCTACTCCCCGGTTGACTACTGGCACAGCGTAGAGCCGCTGCCGAACAGTTTCTGGACCAAGTCCCTCGAATTGATGCCGCTGGCCAACGCCGATGCGATCGCGCAGCAGCTGCCGCCGCAGCGTGAGCGCGTCGGCTATATCGGTTATGCCCAACAGCGCGCCCGCGATCTCGGCATCCCTTCGGAAAACATCAACCCGAAAGCGGTGCTGAACTACCTGGATTTCCACCGTTCGATTAAAACCGGCTATGAGCTGGCCTGCATGCGCGAAGCGCAGAAGACGGCGGTAACCGGCCATCGTGCCGCGCATGAGGCCTTCCTCTCCGGCATGAGCGAGTTCGACATCAATCTGGCCTACCTGACGGCTACCGGCCATCGCGATACCGATGTGCCTTACGACAACATCGTGGCGTTGAACGAGCACGCTTCGGTGCTGCACTACACCAAGCTGGATCATCAGCCGCCGGCCGAGTCCCTGAGTTTTCTGATCGACGCCGGGGCGGAATATAACGGCTACGCCGCCGATCTGACGCGTACCTATGCGGCGCAAAGCGGCAGCGAGTTCGCTCATCTGGTGAAAGATCTCAATAGTGAACAGCTGGCGCTGATCGACACCATTAAAACCGGCGTGCGTTACACCGACTATCATGTGCAGATGCATCAGCGCATCGCCAAGCTGCTCAAGAATCACAAACTGGTGAATGGCCTCAGCGAAGAGGCGATGGTCGAAACGGGTATCACCACGCCGTTCCTGCCGCACGGGTTGGGCCATCCGTTGGGCCTGCAGGTGCACGACGCCGCCGGCTTTATGCAGGACGAGCAAGGCACCCATCTGGCGGCGCCGTCCAAGTACCCGTTCCTGCGTTGCACCCGCGTGTTGCAGCCGGGCATGGTGTTGACCATCGAACCGGGTCTTTACTTCATCGAGTCTCTGTTGGCGCCGTGGCGCAGCGGCGAGTTCAAGCAGCACTTCGCCTGGGATCGCATCGATGCGCTGAAACCGTATGGCGGTATTCGCATCGAAGACAACATCGTGATCCATGAAAAGCGCATCGAGAACATGACGCGCGATCTGAACCTGGCTTGATGCGGCCGTACCCGATACCGGCGGAAGCAACCTGCTTTACCGAAGAGATAAAGAAGAGCCGTTTCATCACCCTGCTGGCGCCGACCGGCGGGGTGGAGGCGGCAAAGGCGTTTATTCAGCAGGTGCGGGATGAGCACCCGGCGGCGCGGCACCACTGTTGGGCTTTCGTCGCCGGTAGCCCCGATGATTCGCAGCAGCTGGGGTTCTCCGACGATGGAGAACCGTCGGGCACCGCCGGCAAACCTATCCTCGCGCAGCTGATGGGCAGCGGTATCGGTGAAGTGACCGCCGTAGTCGTTCGGTACTACGGCGGTGTCAAGCTGGGCACCGGCGGGCTGGTGAAAGCTTATGGCAACGGTGTTCAACAGGCATTGAAGCAGCTGGCGCTGGCGCAAAAGGTGCCCGAAGCCGAATATATCTTGCAGTGCGACTATGCGCAGTTGGCGCTGGTGGAGAACTTGTTGCAGCAAATCGCAGGTCGGATCCTGCAGGGTGAATACGGCGCCGCCGTCGTGCTGCATTTGGCGCTGCCGGCGACTGAGGTCGAGCTGTTTGGGAATAAATTGCGTGATCTCAGTCGCGGTAATTTGCAATTAACCCCCATTTCGCAATAATCCTCCCAATTGAATTGCTAAGGATCGTGCTGAAATGCATTTTCGCGCCATAACCCGTATCGTTGGTCTTCTGGTCATCCTGTTCTCCGGGACGATGTTTATTCCCGGCCTGGTGGCATTGATTTATCGCGATGGGGCGGGGCGAGCGTTCAGCCAAACGTTCTTCGTGGCGTTGACCATCGGGCTGATGCTGTGGTGGCCGAACCGTAAGCAGAAACACGAGCTGAAGCCGCGTGAAGGTTTCTTGATCGTCGTGCTGTTCTGGACCGTGCTGGGCAGCGTGGGGGCATTGCCGTTCCTGTTTTCGGAACGTCCTAATTTGTCGCTGACCGACGCCTTCTTTGAATCCTTCTCGGGATTGACGACTACCGGCGCAACGACGCTGGTGGGGCTGGACTCGTTGCCTAAGGCCATCCTGTTCTATCGCCAAATGCTGCAATGGATGGGCGGGATGGGGATCATCGTGTTGGCGGTGGCGATACTGCCGATACTCGGCGTCGGGGGCATGCAGCTGTATCGGGCGGAAATGCCCGGGCCGCTGAAAGATAACAAGATGCGTCCGCGTATTGCCGAAACCGCCAAAACCCTGTGGCTAATCTATGTGTTGCTGACCGTCGCCTGTGCGCTGGCGCTCTGGGGGGCCGGGATGTCGGTGTTCGACGCCATCGGCCACAGTTTCTCGACCATCGCCATTGGCGGGTTTTCTACCCACGATGCCAGTATCGGTTATTACGCCAGCCCGACCATCAACACCATCATTGCCGTGTTCCTGCTGATTTCCGGCTGTAACTACGGTCTGCACTTCGCTTTGCTAAGCGGCCGCAGTCTGAAGGTCTATGGGCGCGATCCTGAATTCCGCATGTTTATCTTCGTTCAACTGACGCTGGTGGTGGTGTGCACGTTGGTGCTCTGGGGACATGGCGTCTATAAGAGCGGTATGGAAACGCTCAATCAGGCGTTCTTCCAGGTGGTATCGATGGCGACCACGGCCGGTTTTACGACCGACAGCATCGCCAAGTGGCCGCTGTTCCTGCCGATGCTGTTGCTGTGTTCGGCATTCATCGGCGGTTGCGCCGGTTCGACCGGCGGCGGCCTGAAGGTGATCCGTATTCTGCTGTTGTACCTGCAGGGCTCGCGCGAGTTGAAAAGGCTGGTGCACCCCAACGCGGTCTATACCATCAAATTGGGCAATCGCGCACTGCCGGAACGTATTCTGGAAGCAGTGTGGGGATTCTTCTCCGCCTATGCGCTGGTGTTTATCGTCAGCATGCTGGCGATCATTGCGACCGGCGTTGATGATTTCTCCGCGTTTGCCGCAGTGACGGCAACGCTGAATAACCTTGGTCCTGGTCTGGGCGTGGTGGCGGACAACTTCACCACGATGCCGGCGGCGGCCAAGTGGATCCTGGTGGTGACGATGCTGTTCGGGCGCCTGGAAGTGTTTACATTGCTGGTGCTGTTCACGCCAACCTTCTGGCGTGAGTGAGCCTGTTATAAGGAGTACGCCATGAAGGCATTGATACTTTATTCGAGCCGTGACGGGCAAACACGTGCTATCGCTTCTTATATAGCAAGCAAATTGCAGGATACGCTGCGCTGTGAGGTTATCGATCTGTTGCAGGCGGAACAGATCGACCTTAGCCAGTATCAGCAGGTGATGATCGGCGCTTCTATTCGCTACGGGCACTTTAACCCGGCGCTGGATAAATTCGTTAAACGTCATGCCGAACAGTTGAATCGGATGCCGAGTGCATTCTTTGCCGTCAATCTGACCGCGCGCAAACCGGAAAAGCGTTCGCCGCAAACCAACGCCTATACCCGCAAGTTCCTGTTGGCGTCGCCGTGGCAGCCAAAACAGTGCGCGGTGTTTGCCGGGGCATTGCGTTATCCACGTTATCGCTGGTTCGATCGCATCATGATTCAATTTATTATGCGTATGACCGGTGGAGAAACGGATACCAGTAAGGAAGTTGAGTACACAGATTGGCAGCAAGTCGATCGTTTCGCCCAGGAATTTAGCCAGATTCAGTACGAAAAGTGACAAAAATGCGGGTTTGGCCAGCGTTTTGCCGAAAAAATCCGCGCTTGAAAAGTTTTTTGCATTTAGGGGTTGCGGCCTGCCGAGAACTCCCTATAATGCGCCTCCACTGACCGGGAACAACGACTGACAAGCCGCCGGGTCAGCGAGAGGAAAGCGAAATAAACGCTTGACTCTCCGGGTGAAAAGCGTAATATACGCCACCTCGAGTTAGCAAGCGAAAGCGCCTAACTCACTGCTCTTTAACAATTTATCAGACAATCTGTGTGGGCACTCCACAAGACGATATCCAGCATCTTCGGATGCAAAAAAATATCAAGTCTTGAAGAGTGACTAACTGAAGTAAAATTCATGCAGTAAATCTTTGAGCATCGCTTCTCGAGTGGAAGCAAATCAAGCTTTTAATTGAAGAGTTTGATCATGGCTCAGATTGAACGCTGGCGGCAGGCTTAACACATGCAAGTCGAGCGGTAGCACAGGGGAGCTTGCTCCCTGGGTGACGAGCGGCGGACGGGTGAGTAATGTCTGGGAAACTGCCTGATGGAGGGGGATAACTACTGGAAACGGTAGCTAATACCGCATAACGTCGCAAGACCAAAGAGGGGGACCTTCGGGCCT